>Ga0207941_1000097_pt1 | contig 26947 bp, 22 predicted proteins | sample LakMenEpi13Sep12_FD_150695 | JGI IMG/M metagenome (GOLD analysis project Ga0207941, IMG submission 150695) | Freshwater microbial communities from Lake Mendota, WI - 13SEP2012 deep hole epilimnion (SPAdes) | ecosystem: Environmental > Aquatic > Freshwater > Lake > Epilimnion/Euphotic zone ...
CATAAAAAAAACCGTTAGCCTCAAAGTTACAAAACTTCTCAAACTAACAGTTTAATTTTATAAAAAAAGCAATTACATTTCTACACTATCTCGCAATGTTTGAATGTACTGAGCTTTTTGAACTTGTGCTCTTTTAACAACAGATGGTTTAATAAAAGCCTGACGTGCTCTAAGTTGACGAACAGTTCCAGTTTTATCAAATTTTCTTTTGTAGCGTTTTAACGCTCTGTCGATATTTTCTCCGTCTTTAATGGGTATAATTAACATAATCTAGACACCTCCTCTCATTTAGTGGCGCAAAAGTAATAATAATTTTTAAAGAACAAAGTAAAAAGAGGAAAGAATAAAGACATTAACAATAAAGAGCCAAAAAACATCTTGCTTCTTGGCTCTATTTTCTATTCTCTATTTTCTCAATTCTATTTCACCGCCGGCTGATAGTTCTGCTTATCAATAATCATTTTAGACAAAATCTCTCTAAGAATTTCTGAAGTTCCACCGCCTATTGGTCCCAATCTACTATCGCGTAACAAACGTGCCAAAGGATATTCTTCCATATAACCGTAACCGCCCAGCATTTGCAAACAGCTATAAATGGCTTCATCGGCCACTTTAGTCGATTTTAGTTTCGCCATAGTGGCTTCTTTTACCACATATTCTCCTTTGTCTAATCTGGCTACTGCGGCATAATTAAATATCTTACAATGCTCTACTTCGGTAGCATGATCAACCATGGTATGTCGTAATGCTTGAAACTTGTTGATGGTGGTACCAAAAGCTTCACGTTGCGACATATAATCGATTGTATAATCGATGGCATATTCGGCTCTTGCATGTGCATTAATTGCCATGATTAATCGTTCTAAAGCAAAATGTTGCATGATGTAAGGAAATCCTTTATCAGCTTCACCCATAAGGTTTTCTTCTGGAATTTCAACATTATCAAAGGCAATCTCAGCAGTATCGGAAGCTCTCCATCCTAATTTGTCTAACTTAGTTGCAGAAACACCTTTTAGATTAGTATCCATTAAAAAAATACTAATTCCTTTATTTCCTAGTTCGGGACTTGTTTTTGCGGCTACAATGTAGTAATCGGCATAAACACCATTGGTTATGAATGTTTTTGAGCCATTAATACTGTATTTATTCCCATTTTTAATAGCCGTAGTTTTCATACCGGCCACATCACTTCCTCCAAAGGGTTCGGAAATGCACAATGCTCCAATTTTTTTTCCAGCAATACTTGGTGCTAAATAGTCTCGTTTGATTCGCTCATCGCCTTCGGCATTGAGATGCGTCATGGCTAAATAGGCATGCGCCCACATGGCTGCAGCAAAACCTGAGGATTTTATTTTTTGCAATTCTTCCAAAAAGATAACTGTGTAAAACAAATCCAGATCCATTCCGCCATAAGCTTCGGGATACGCTATCCCAAAAAAACCCATTTCACCAAACTTCTCCCAAATAAAACGTTCTATAGTTCCCGTTTTTTCCCATTTTTCAATGTGAGGCACAACTTCTTTGTGTAAAAAATCGCGTAATGTTACCCTAAATAATTGATGCTCTTCGGTAAAATAAATAGAATTCATAGATAAATAAAAGATGGTTTTTTACTGTATTTTTTTAGAATTCCAAATATAAGGCAATTATTTTTATTTTTTCGTTAGGCATTCCTTTAATTTTTGTTAAATCCTCAATAGAATGAATGCCATTATTCATGCTTCTGTAAGTAACAATTTCTTTAGCTATGGTATAGTTAAAATAGGGAAACTTCGCTAATTCTTTTACAGACAAATTATTAATATCAATTTTATTTACTGTTGGAATTGTCGTAACCTGAAAATATTTATTCAAATTTTCAATTACTTCCGGACTTAATCCCCAAATGGATTCCATTTGTTCCATTGTTACAAAACCACCCAGAACATCTTTTTGTTTTAAAATTCTTTCAGACAATGCAGGTCCGATTCCGTAAATCTTGATCAAATCATCTTGTGTTGCCTCATTGATATCTTTTCGAATAATACTTTTTTTATTCTCATACGTATTTTTAGCGAAAGATGAAAATGCTTTTTTAGGTTGATTTACCCAATCAGGAAATTTAAAATAAGGCGAAATCGCTAGTAGCAAACTATCCGAAACACCTGTAACTTGTTGAAATTCTAGAGCCGAATTAACATATTTGTTTTGCTTTCTAAATTCAAATAGTTTATTTATTTCTGTTAAAGACATCCCTAACTGATACCCTTTATAGTCAGTAATAAAATTTGGATTAAAAGGATATATCTTTCCTTCAGAAGAAGATTGACTTATCTTTAAACTATCTATAACCGATTGCATGGCTAACCAACTTTTATTGGAATTTGATGGGCTTGTTGATTTGCTTGAAGACCAATAAAAATAACTCAATTGAATAATAACGATAAGAAGTAATAAAGAAAGCACACCTCTTCGTTGTTCATTTGTAAACTGGAAGTAGGATTTAATCTTCATGAAAAAATGTTTAAAAATTATTCGAATTTTTTAATCTCTCCGGATTTAAGCTTTCTAAAATATTCTTTCAAATCAGCTTTTACCTCACTGGAGAGAAAATATAACCCCAGAATATTTGGAAAAGCCATCCCTAAAATCATCATGTCAGAAAAATCAATTACAGCACCTAAACTGGCGGAAGAACCAACAACAACAAATACTAAAAACAAAACTTTATAGACATTCTCCATTTTTTTAGTATTTCCGAAAAGATAAGTCCAAGATTTCATTCCATAATAAGACCAAGAAATCATAGTAGAGAAGGCAAATAATATAATAGCTACGAGCAATACATATTTAAACCAAGGTAACACACTGCTAAAAGCTGCGGAAGTTAAAGCAGAACCGGTTAATCCTTGTGTATCTTGAGCATATCCTGAAAATATTAGTACCAAAGCGGTCATTGTACAAACTACAATAGTATCCACAAATGGTTCCAATAAAGAAACGATTCCTTCACTCACCGGCTCATCTGTTTTTACCGCGGAATGTGCAATTGCGGCGGAACCAACACCTGCTTCATTTGAAAAAGCAGCTCGTTGAAAACCGACGACTAAAACACCTATTACACCTCCCGATATTCCATCAGCTGTAAATGCTCCGTAATAAATTTCGGAAAAAGCATCTCCGATATGAGCAAAATTAACAAATATAATTATTAAAGAGGTAATCACATATAATCCCACCATGAACGGTACAATTTTATCTGTTACACTGGCAATTTTCTTAATTCCCCCAATAATTACAATTCCTACAAAAAAAGCAACAACTAAACCATACCAAAAACCATTTCCTACAAAAACCGGAAACACATTAGCTAATTGGGCAAAAGATTGGTTGGCTTGAAACATATTTCCCCCTCCAAAAGAGCCTCCGATTGCAAGTACAGCAAATACAACCGCTAATACTTTGCCTAAACCGGCATATCCTTTTCTGCTTAAACCTTCAGAAAGATAGTACATGGGTCCGCCAGAAACTTCACCTAAATCATTTAATCTTCTATATTTTACACCTAATGTACACTCGACAAACTTAGACGACATGCCTAAAAATCCGGCAAGAATCATCCAAAAAGTAGCTCCGGCTCCTCCAATGGAAATGGCTACTGCCACACCCGCAATATTTCCTAAACCAACTGTTCCTGAAAGAGCAGTTACTAATGCTTGAAAGTGGGAAACTTCTCCTGCATCTCCTGGTTTATCATAATCTCCACGAATTAACTGATAAGCGTGCTTAATTCCTTTTAAATTGATAAAGCCCATGTAAATGGTAAAAAAAGTTGCTCCAACAACAAGCCAAAGTACAACCAAGGGCATATCAAATCCGAAGGAAGCAAAAGGTTTATAGAAAAAAACACTTGCCATAGCATCTACAGCCGGTTTTATCACATCATTTATTTTTTCATCTAATCCTTTTTCCTGACTAAAAGTTAAAATAGGTAGTAAAAGAGCAAAAAGCGAGAATAACTTCTTCATAAAATTAATTTAAGTTTAATTTAGTTCAGCAAGATGCAAAAAAAATTGCTTTAAAAAAAAAGTATAAGGAATTTTTTAAAAAAACTCGATTACAAATCAAACACAGAACTTCGTTTGGTGTAGATCATATCCTTTAAACGAAGCCAAAAAGCAATCGTTAAATAGACGCCAAACCAAAGTCCGACCGTAACAAAAGAAATGTAAATAAAAAACAGACGAACGTTTGAAGCTCTCATGCCTAAACGATCGGCTAACCTAGAAGAAACATGAAAACCATGTTTTTCAAAAAAATGACGAATAGAAACAATCCATCTCATTAATTAGCAGTTTCATTCAAACGCATATAGGGTGTTGTTTCTTCTTCAACATTTGTGACAAAATAAGGAGAATCTCCCCACCAAAAAAAAGTTCGATATCTTTCCTCGTATTTCAACTTAACATACTTTCCTTGAAGATCTTCTAATTGCTGAATCACTACTTTTTCTTTGTTAGCCACTGAAAAACTAAAAATCTGTGCTCCTGAAATTCCCTGACTTATTTCCCCTTCCCAAGTTTTAAAAACAACTCCTTTTTTACTGAATTTTATAAGTTCACCAGAACGAACTCCTTCACTATAAGGCACATACATTATAAATAAAAAGTACCCAACAAAAGAAAGCAAAAACAGAAATAAAAATCGATAAAAATATTTTTTAACCTTTTGTGAAAAAGAAAGTTTAGTAGTGTTATTTGTTTCCATTTTTAATAGTTTTTTAATGACGTAAAGTTAATTAACTTTTGTCCAATTTCACAATTTAAACATTTATTATAATTACAATATTCCTTCTTCAATTGTAATAGTGCCTGAGATTGAAAACTATTTCCTGAATTTATTCCTGCCTTTTTAAACTTATCAATGATTGAATTTTTTTCTGAAGCTATTTCTGAAACTAAACTAATTAATTCTTCAATATTTGTATTTCCATTTTTCATTGCATAACAAAACTTAATCGGAACAATACAATTCAAAATAATTAAATCAATGAAATTTTTGGATAAACTTTTATTTTTAGGAGGACTTTCTCTATCAAATATATAATGATTTTTCCAGTAGTAGGAAGTGTTGACATTAAAAAGTGAGTACAATTCTTTAACCGAATTTGCAAGAAGGCATTTTTGAAACAGTTGTTTGTTTAAATGTATTAATTGAGCTAATTGAGCCAATCGAATAGTTGGAAAATTATCAGGCCGATGTTTAAAAAACTGAATGGGTTCCGGTATTTTTTGTTCTAAACTATATTTGTGTGCCAAATAATTCCATTGCTTTTTTAAATCATTGAAATACACATCTTCTTTATTATCTTCTAAAAGACCGAGTCTTCCAAAAAAAAGAGCTTCTAAATTTTTGATATCATGACTTTCTTTTCTTATCATTGAAAATTGAATCGATTTCATCAAGTTTAGAAAAGAAATTCCGTTAGTATTCAATCCAAAACTTTTGGCCAGAAGACAATAAAAAACAGCTTCCCAATCGTTTGTGGATTCTAAAAGCAAATGATTTATTTCCAACGATTTATTTTGTAAACGTTCAATAAATAAAAGTTCCTGCCAATTATTCATAGTAAAGTCATCAATGGTTTTAATTTCATTTTCACAATTAATCCATGACTTTGGAGTAGTTAACTTATGATAATTAGCTACAATTTCAGGAGAAACATATTTTTTTAGTTCTACTACAGGGATTGCCGTATTGTTTTTTCTGAAAACATCGGTATCATGTTCCCATACCACGTGTAATACCACATTGTCATAATTTAAATCGGTTTCATGATGATGCACATACCAATCTGAGGATTTTAGATGAATCTCAACATTTCCAGCCCATTTTTGATTATCAATTATAAGTTGAGCATTAAAAAAATCAGGACCTGCTTTTTGAAGGTATTGGCCCGTATTTACTATTGATATTTGCTTACCATCAACAGAATAAAGATTTGTAAAGTTGAATTTTTTGTATTGCCATACAAAATGCAGAAAGTCTTCTTTCATGGCGATTAATGATTTTAGTTTTGTGGCGATTAAATGAAATACTAAGATATAAAAAAATTCCTTACCAAAAAAATTGATAAGGAATTATAAAAAATTGAATACCTTTTTAGTTTATTGAACTAATAATATCGTGTTTAGTAATGATATGGTACTTTCCGTTTTCTAAAGCTACCAAAACAGCCTGATTATCTTTATTAATTAGTTTTGTAACTTCATCCAAGGGGGTATTTTCCTGAACAATTGGGTAGGGTTTCCCCATAATTTCACGGATAGGTTTATCACCAATATTTTTATCAGCAAAATAACTTCTGAATAAATCGGTTTCGTCTAACGAGCCCACAAAACCGATCGAATCAATTACCGGAATTTGAGAAATATTATATTTTTTTAATCGTTCAATGGCGTGTGAAACTAATTCCTCAGTCCGAACAATTATCAGAGGCTTGTCTATATGCGATTTAATTAAATCAGAAGCTTTAGTCATTTCTTCATCTAAAAATCCACGTTCACGCATCCAATCATCATTGAACATTTTACCAACATAACGACTTCCCGAGTCATGGAATAAAACGACCACTACGTCTTCCGGCTTAAAGTGTTCTTTCAACTGTAGCAATCCTTTGATTGCAGCACCGGCTGAATTGCCTACAAAAATTCCTTCTTCAAGTGCTAATCGTCTAGTATAAACAGCGGCATCTTTATCGGTAACTTTAGTAAAACCATCAATTAAAGAAAAATCAACATTTTTAGGAAGAATATCTTCTCCAATTCCTTCGGTAATGTATGAATAAATTTCATTTTCATCGAAGATTCCAGTTTCGTGGTACTTTTTAAATACTGAACCATAGGTATCAATTCCCCAAACTTTAATATTCGGATTTCTTTCTTTCAAATATTTCGAAACACCTGAAATTGTTCCGCCTGTTCCCACTCCTACTACAAAATGAGTTATTTTACCATCTGTTTGCTCCCAAATTTCAGGAGCTGTTTGCTCGTAATGAGCAATCGCATTGGATGGATTATCATATTGATTAACGTACCAAGAATTTGGAATTTCCGTACCTAACCGTTTAGAAACAGAATAATATGACCTTGGATCATCAGGTTCAACATCCGTTGGACATACAATTACTTTAGCTCCAACTGCTCTTAAAATATCCATTTTTTCTTTGGATTGTTTATCGGTAATCACACAAATTAATTTGTATCCTTTAACAATCGCACCTAATGCTAAACCCATTCCTGTATTACCGGATGTTCCTTCAATGATAGTACCACCCGGTTTCAAACGACCATCAGCCTCAGCATCTTGAATCATCTTAACGGCCATTCTGTCTTTGACTGAATTACCAGGATTAAAAGTTTCCACTTTGGCCAATACCAAACAATCCAGTTCTTTGGTGATTTTATTAATTCTAACTAACGGAGTATTTCCGATTGTTCCTAAGATATTTTCTGCGAATTTCATGCTATTTATATTTCGATTGTAAAGGTATTGATAAAATAAGATACTGCAAGTTTTGTTGGTAATTTCAAAAAAAGTTGAGTTTTAATTATAAGAAAAAGTTCCATACTAATCCGAAACGAATCATAAAATCTCTATAAGGATAATTTGGAGCTGAATAATAATCAAAACCTGTCCAAGCAGAGTTGAAATGTTCTGCTTTTATGTAAATATGAGTCTGACTGATTTTAGCGTTTATGAAAAAATCAAACATTGGAAAGTTACCTATTTCTCGGGTAGATTGACTATAGAAACTACTAATAACCGGATTATAATCATTGGCATAATAATTTGTAAAATAATTAAACGTCACACCGGTTTGAAGAAACAAGGCCTTTTTAAAAAAATAATCCGTAAAATACAGTGTATTACGCGTAGTAAATTGGGGAACATTCAAAACGTTATCACTTTGATCTACTTGTTGAAATAAGAGGGTATTGTCAAGGGCAAGTTTCCACCATTTAAATTCTTTGCTAACGTTTAAACTCAAATAATTAATTGTGCTTGAATATTGTTTAGGTGTGACTAATAATTGTTCGCCAGTAGCATCATCATTACTAGAGTATAAAAAATCATTCAAAGTTAAAAGTTGCAAGGAAGCAGAAACCCATTGGGTTGTAGCTTTTGCTGTAAGTGAATTAATTTTTTCATTATTAAAATTATTATACCAATTGTAATCAATATAACTACTTTGAAATAACGTATAACTATGATCCGGAATACGGTTTAAATTTTGATATTGAACACTTAAATTATTTTTTGAATCAAAAGCATAACTCAAATTCAAATCTAAATCGGATAAATTTTGTTCAGTAATTGATTTAGAATAGGTAAATTTTCCATTCCAATTATTTTTGCGATAAGAATATTGTCCTCCAAAAGTCTGAATAATATCATTTATGTTATTCGGAATGGTTTGATTTTCAGTAATTATCACTCTGTCATAATAGTAATTGTATCTAAAATCTTCAATGAAAAATTTAAATTCACCTAATAACGTGTTCCCATAAACAGCACCTATACTATTAAACATTCTATTATAGCGTGTTTGATCTTTAATATTATTCAAAACATACGAATCCCCAAAACGGTAAATTATTTTATCACCTGTTGGTGTCGTAATAGTAGTGGCAACAGTTGTCTGATTATATTCTAACTTCTTGTGTTCATAGTTAAATTGATGATCAATGAATAAGTTATTAGTAGCCTCGTTACCGTTAATTCTAAATCGATGATCTATAAAATAGCGATTACCAATCATAAATGTATTTGCATCTGTTAAATATACTTGCAAACGAGCTCTGTTTTTAAATTCCGGGTCATCGTTTTCAAAATCACTCAGATTATAAATTCCACCATTTTCACCATTCAGAAAATCTTGTGATGTGAAATGGGCATTTAAAGCATAACGTTTGTTTTTTGTGGCATAACTTGTTGTAAATCGAAAATTACCGGTACTGGATAATTGATTAATGTATTTACCCAAAGAGCGAAGACCTTTGTAGGCTATAGAAAAATTTAATTGCTCTGACGTATTTAAAGTAATAAAAGCATCTAGATTTTGACCCTGTTCCATAACTGTTTTAAAATATAATTCGGTCAAAGGAGTAGCCACATTATAATACTGAATATCTTTAGCTTGTAAGTAGTTAAAATGTTTCCCGGAGAATCCAACTTCCGGATAAGATTGAAACTTATTAAGACCAAAATCTAATGTGTTATAAGTTTGTCCTTCATTTGCAAAAGGCTGTAATCCAAAAATATCTTTTCTTAAATAATTAAAACGATATTCTTTTTGTATGGATAAGGTAGTATCTAAAACAATTGTATCTCTTTCAATGGTAATAATTTTATATTGATCAATTCTAGCCTTTGGAGCTTTTTTATTTGAAGTAGATGATGAGGATGATCGACTTGAACTTATTGTATCATTAGCAATTGCATTGCTTTTTTGCTGATTGTAATTTTTTATTTCTTTAGAATCTATTTTAGATTTATCGCTTTTTACCTGGGCAGAAGCTGAAATTATAATCAAAAAAAATAGTGTTGCAAAAATAAACTTCATTTAAAAATAGTTTCAATTTTTTATAAAAAAGGTTTTGGCAAAGGTAAACGAAATAGAATAAAAAAAACACCCCTTTTCAGAGGTGTTTAACATTTGAATAGTATTAAACCTATTGCTTTATAATTTTTGAATTAAATTTTTTATTCCCTTGAGTAACTTGCAACAAGTAAACACCTGTTGGATATGATGAAACATCAATGGAATGATTTAAATTACCAAAAGTAGAATCTAATGTTGAGCTATTTATTTTACGTCCTTGAATATCAAAAACTTCAAAAGTTGTCAAATCATTTGATTCAGAAACAAAAGAAACAGTTACATTACTTCTTGAAGGATTTGGCCAAACCGATAAATCTTTAAATTCAACTTCAGGCGTACTTAGCGTTGAAGGTATTTGTTTACAAATCTTTAAACTCCATGAATTTAATGAACCTCCATCACCGTTCCAAGGATCACTTATTTCTAAAGTCCAAATTCCATTAGGATTTTCACCATTAAAGCTAGACATTAATTCTACCGGTTTCACTCTTCCTGAAATTCCGGGAGGTGTTGTACTGCAGGTGATTGGAGAGCCGTTATCATCAAAAATTGCATTGATATTATCTTCTGAACTGCAATTTTCTTGAATTATATTAACTAAAGTACCTGAAGGACTTACTAATGCTATTGACATATCCTGTATCCAAGTATGAGTAATATTTAAAGTTAAGTCTAAGTCGTAAATATTTGTGATTGTAGGATCATTAAAATTAATTGTAGATGTAACAAAAGTATTTGGAACACTTGCTATAGAAACAACTGTATTATTAACTGGTGTTGTACAAGATAAATTAACTGTTGAAAAGAATATAGGATTTGTAAATGTTCCTTGACCACATCTGTTTATTGCTTTAACTCTCCAATAATATTGGGTATCTACCAATAAATTAGAAGCAATATGGTTGTTTGACGTAACATTAGCCGTTTCAACTATATTTGAAAAAGAACTACTTGTTGCAATTTCAACTTGGTAAGATTCTGAATTTTCATCAGCACTCCAAGATAAATTAGCATAAACAGGTTGTTCAATCGCTAAATTAACTGGTAATTGATTTGTGATTGGATTAAAACTTGCACTGTAAACTCTTAAATCAACATACACTTTTTCTTCTTCTATTCCGTTATTACCATTAACTTCAAATGTATACAAACCAGGAGTTACATTACTTAAGTTAGATAGTGTTAAATTAAAATTACCAGATGCACTCAAAGGATTTGAAGAAAAAGTAGCAATTACACCAGCAGGTAAATTAGTTGCTGAAAAAGTTGTTGGAATAGTACTGTTTGTTATATATTGAAAAGGGAAAACTGCATTTTGAGTTGTACAAACAGTTTGCAAAGGAGCAGAAGTTCTAAATGTGAATTTAGAATCAACACCAGTTACAACTAAAGCAAAATTTTGTGGTTCAGCTAATGTACCTTTGTGAGTAATAGTGATCGTATAATCTCCGGAAGCATTATTTACTTGAATCTTTTCAAACGGATCAACAATATTATCTCCTGTTGTCGCAGCTAAGAATGGCTGGGCTGCACTCAATTTCCATGGAAAATAAGTTGTTGGACCTTTAGCTACTCTAACATCTAAATCATTAACTAAGACTGGGGTTGGTTGATCTACGACTCCTTCATTAATTTCACCAGCTAAATCTGTCCATGAAATAGAGGTCATTAAAGGAATTGCACCTCCTAATGCTGTAACGTTAAGAGTAATTGTTTCTCCTGGATTTAATGTCAATTCTCTAAGAATAGAAGTCAATCCATTATTTGTAATCGCCTGGGCACCTGCTTCGGTATTCATTAAACCCCATCCGAAAGCATAATCCGGACCTGCGGTACCTCCTGCTTCATCTGCAGTATGTAGAGCTAAACCTTTTAAAGTTGAAGCACGCATGAATTTTCCAAAAACATTATTATGGTGCTGTTGTAATAACAATAACGAACCTGTAATTCCTGGTGAAGCCATTGAAGTTCCATCAAAAGATGCTCGTTGCGTATTCGATCCTGAAATAGGCGATAATACAGACACCCCTTTTGCAACTATATCCGGTTTTATTCTACCATCATCAGAAGGACCCCAATTACTAAAATCTGACATCACTACACTATTCGCGTTTGTATAAGTAGATACTTGATTCACAGCTCCAACAGTAATTCCATTTTTAGATAATTTAGTTCCGGATAATAAATCATATCCTCCTTTTTCATTAATTAAAGAATTACTTGCTCTATCATTTCCAGCAGCAGTAACATATAAATAATAAGGATACATGTTCATAACAATATCCCAATTTCTAGATGTTTGTATATAAGCACCAAAATAATAACTTGGCAATTGTACAGATCCATCAGGTGCAAATACACCAAACCCATACGAATGATTAGATAATAATAAACCCTCTTCACAACGATCAATTACTTCCAAAACATCAGAATTCCAATCGTGTGTCCAAACAGAAGATTGATAAGCGGTACCTCTATGTAAATTAACGTTAGTTCCGCTTCCACATATAGTTCCGGTAACGTGTGTTGAATGGTCACTTAATGAAGCGGGTGTATCTCTTTGGGTAACACGTGAATTAACACCACCAAAATCATTATGTGTTGTTCTAACGCCGCCGCCATCCCAAACACCGGCTATCATATTTTGTCCATTAACATTTAATCCCAAAGTACCGCCTGTATATAATCTATTTGCACGTGTAGTAATTCCAGCTCCAGTATTATTAGTCATATAATAAATTGGGGTACCTTGTTCCGTGACAAATTGCAATTCTGCAAATGCCCCTTCTCTAGTTATATATGTTAAAGGTAATGGATTAGTTTTAAGAAAATTATCAGTAAATAATTTTTCTCTTTCAAAACGCAATCTTAATTCAGTTTTGAATTTACTATTTTTAGCAAAATCATACGTAGAAACAATTTTTTTTCTTTCATCAACAGTTTGAGCAACCATTGAAAATGTAATTAAAAGAAAAAAGAAATATAAAGTTTTAAATTTCATAAAAATTTTTTTTTAGGAAGTAAATTTAATCACAAAAAGTGAAAAAAAATACAGTTTAACAAAAATATTAACAATAAAACCCATCCTACTTTCGTACGATGGGTTAAATATTAAATTGTATGTAAATTATAGCTGAGTAACGGTGTATGTTGGAACACCATCAACAGTTAACTTAACAATTTGTAAAACTTCGATAAAATCACCTTCTGCAAGATCAACAAAAGTACCACCATAAGTTTTAACTGAATTATCAGGGAATCTTAGTACATAACGATAAGGTAAATCACCCACTTCTGCACCAAATTCAGTAGTGTATGATTCAGCAGCCACAATATAAGTTGCATCAACAGCAGTATTTAAAATACTTGCATTTTCATATCTATTACCGGTAAATCCTGTAGCAACAACTGCTTGAGAACCATCATCATTAACTCTTAAAAGATATAAATCCAAATCATTAATGTCATAAGGTCCTCTCCAATCAAAACGAATTTGTAAACGTGTTATGTTAGCCGCTTGCGTTTCTGTATCACCAAAATCAAGGCTAATCTCATTAGAATTTAACAAATAATGAGTTCCTGTTTCGCCAACGGTCAATAAAATTGCAGTTAATGACAACTTCATATTGTTATTAAAAGGCATAAATACCGGAGCTTCACTAGCTGGTACTTCAATTTCTCCAACTGCAGATGTTTGACCAGCAGGAATAACTACAGTAGCATTAGTTGACGAACCATTTGGTAAAGCAGCAGTTGCTTCTACTTCAACATCACCTTCAAAGGTTTGAGGAATAGTGGCTGTAAAAGCAATTTTTTGACCTGCCACAACAGCGGTTGCAGGAGATGAGATTGTACCCATTAAAGTAACAATTTCAGAATTGTCTACCGGAGAACCACTAACACGCTCATCCTGTTCACATGAGATTATAGCTGAGGCTATAAAAACCAGACAAAAAATATTAAATAATTTCTTCATATTAAGTTTGTATTAAACATCGAATTACATGTAACTCGATTAGTTAGTTTAAATTATAATTTTTGAGCTTTGAAGTTTTTAAACCCATAAGTCCCAATATCTACATTATGTTTCACTGAAGCATTTATAGTTCCAGTACAAGAGAAGAAGAAACTTGCAGAACCTTCTGTAGCTATTGTAGCGGTACCATAATTAGCCGGTAAAGCATAAAAAGATGGGTCCCACGCTTTTTGTCTTGCAATAGATACAATTCCAGAACCTAAATCAATAACAACTTCTATATTCCAAGCACTAGGATGTCCAAAAGGATCAACCATAATTACTTTATCGGAACTTGAGCCTGCAATTACTTCAAAAATATCCGTTTCATTAGCAAATGCATCTTCCGTAAACTCATAAGTTCCAATAGCGTCAGCTTGATTAAAAGGACAAGACACATAAGTAGTTAACTTGTATGCTTGTTTAACCCCTAATTCACCTTGTGTATTTAAAGATAGATCATTATAAGTTGTTTTATTGTTGGCTGCATCAAATGATTCAGCCCAAAAATCAAATCGATCTCCTGCTAAAATGTCACTTAATTGCAAGCCTAATGCAGTAGCTACATCACCTGCAGAAACTGCTAAGTCAGATGGAAATGAAGTTACCGATTTTAGTAAAGCGTAATCACCAGCGTTACCACCGGAAACTCTACGCACATAAAGATCATATTTTACAACGTTATTTGAAGGGTTTTTTAAAGTCCCCCCCCAAGTAGAAGTCGAAATATTTGTAACATCTATCACGGGACGCAATATATCCAGTGAAACAAATGCTCCCGGATTTAAATCCGGTGTAGGAATTTTACTTTCGTCCTCACACGAGGCAAAGAATCCGAAAGTTAATAATAATAAAAATACTTTTTTCATAATTTATTTTTTTTTTAGTTTAAAACAAGATTAGCAGTATCCCAGAATACGCGTTTTGTTCTTGAATTTGTAGGTGCATTCGAATTGTTTACAGTACTGTCTGAAGGATACAAAGCAGTATAGAAATAATCCGTTACAGCTGCATTTAAAGTTGGTTGCATATTACTTGGGAAACCGGTTCTTCTGTAATTATTATATGGTTCTAAACCATTACCCCATGCTGCAATATAAAATTCTTTTACAACAATCTCAAGTCTTTGAGCAGCTGTTGCCGTGTCGTATGCATTTAAAACATAGTTTACATAAGTATTAATAGTAACTGCAGTAGGAACAACGATATCACCACCACTTTTGAAATTAATAACTTTATCAATAGAAGCTCTCATTCCTGCTTCCAATTCAACTCTTGCATCACCCGAAACACCTAATGTTAAAATAGCTTCAGCTTTCATAAAATGAACCCATGATGTCATCAAAATAGGCATAATACCGGCACCTTGAAAACCATCAACACCATTGTTTTGAACGCTAGCTTGTGTGTTAGTGTCAAATTTACCTCCTGCTGGATAAACACCCGGAACTGTTCTTTTAGAATTATCCGGTGGTAAACCTGTAGCATCACCATGATCTCTACCCCAATACCCAGAAGTTGAAGCTACACAAAATGGGGTTAATACAGTTGGTTGATAGAAAGATGCATACTGAGCACTACTATAATGAGAAGGTCTAGATTGAAAAGCACAACCTAAAGTAAAGATTGATTCTCCTACAGTATTTGTATCTTGTCTGAAGAAATAAAATGGTCTTCTAGGATCATTTACAGCTTTCTCTCCTGGAGCAAAACCACCAATTACTGTCCACATCATGTAATTACCTAAATAGGAACCACCAATTGTAGTTGCATTTTCATAATAAGTATTATAATTTGGATGTCTTGTATTTGGCACAGCTCTGTTGTTACCGTATTGGAAAGCAAAATCTTCAGAAGGAGTGTCAATCAAATCATTAGCAATAATTAAATTAGAAATTTCAGTTGCTACATTAAGACCTAATGCTGTACCATTCAAACGAGCTGTATTCATTAATTTTAACTTTAATGTATTAGCAGCAGTTAACCATTTTGCTTTAGAAGCTTCTGCACTCGGAAGTGTTTTTCCATGTGGATAATAAAAATCATCCGTTGGAAATGCTGTCAATGGTTGACCAAAAAGAGCGATAGCATCATTTAATTCAGCTAATGCACCTAAATACACATCAGCACTATTATCAAATTTAGGAGTTAAGTTAGCACTTCCTTGCAAAGCTTCAGAATAAGGTATATCGCCAAACACATCAGCCATAGACATTAAAACATAAGCTCTAATCACTTTTGAAGCACCTAGTTGATAATTTAAACCTAATTCAGTTGCTTTTGGTTCAAGTGCTTTAATATCTGTTAAAATACCATATCCTCTACCCCAAATATCATTAAAACTAACCTCTTGGTAAGCAGTATTGTAGGTAGTACCACCTGTCATAGCCGTTTGTCTTGTTACATCCTGAGCAAAATTGTTAATTGAATTGACATAACCAGGTAAAGATAACTGCACATTATTAAATGTAAAGTTAACATCTAACAAGTCCGTTGAAGGTGTATTAGGGTCTACTACTAAATCTAATTCAGTAGTTTCACAAGCAGCAAGTGAAATAAAACCAACTGCAAGGAAAAGTTTAAAAAATTTATTTTTCATTTTCATAAAATTTTAGAAGGTTAAGTTAAGGTTAAATCCGTAACGTTTTGCTGTAGGACCGGTTAAATAATCGAAACCTTGACCATTACCAACACCTAAACTTGATACTTCAGGATCGAAGTTAACATATTTTGGTGTGTTAAATGCATTAAACCAAAGGTTATTGCCTATAAATGATAAAGATATTTTTCCAAAAGGAGTTCTATCTATTACTTTTTTAGGGAAATTGTAGGATAATGAAATTTCTCTTAAACGAATAGTTGAAGCATCATAAATTGCTTGCTCATCAATAACAAAACCATTGTTTTCAAAACCCCATTGTGCAGCAGGAATTTGAATAGTATTCACATTTCCATTAGGATTAACTCCCGGTAAAACAAATGTTTGAGAACGATCAAAATCAGTATCTTTTGTTAAACCTCTAGACATAAGTGCAGAGGCAGTAGTTGAATACATATCTCCTCCGTGTGTATATTCCATTTGGAACTGGAATGACAAGTTTTTATAAGAAAACTCATTTATCAAGGTAGATCTCCAAAGTGCATTAGGGTCTCCAATTTCTTGAATATCATCTGTTGCTAAATAAGAACCATTATAATCAACAATTTTATTTCCATTTGCATCTCTAGCTATAGCAGAACCATAAATAACACCATAAGGTCTTCCAGGTACTGCAAAATTACCTAAGTTTGTAAATCCAGCAAATGCTGCTTGATCAACCCCATCTCCTAAATCTTCAACTATGTTTATATTTTGAGACCATGTTGCAGTTATATCCCAAGCAAAACCGGTATCTGTTTTAGGTCTTAAAATTTTACCAGTTAATGCTAACTCAACCCCTTTGTTAGAAATTTCAGATATATTATCTAATGTAGAAGTATATCCTGTTGAAGGGTCTAAGTTTCTATTATATAACAAATCAAAAGATTTTTTATCATAAATAGAGAAATCCACTGTAACTCTTCTATCAAAAAAAGTACCTTCTAAACCAAACTCTAACTCTCTGTGAAGCTCAGGTTTTAAATTTAAATTTCCTAATTGACTATCAACTCCCATTACGTTAACTACTGAAGCGTCTGAAGGATCTAAAAACACTCTAGTTCCAGAAGCCAATCCAATTCTTGTATTATATGGAGTAGGGAAACCTGCTGAAGTACCGTAACCAACTCTAAGTTTTAAATAGTTAATTGCTTTACTATCTTTCAAACCATCAAAAGCATCAGTTGGCACAAAAGACAAAGAAGCAGAAGGGTAGAAAATAGATCTGTTTTGTGACTCTAATGTAGAAGCCCAGTCATTTCTACCTTGTAAGTTTAAATATAAAAACTTATCATAAGCCAACGTTGTACTAGCAAATAAACCTATTATATTTTGCTTCTCATAATAATTTGATGCCGTATGATTTTCAAAATTTGAATGATTCATAAAACCATAAATAAATTGCTGAGTACTACTTGAAATATTATATATAAATTCTTCTGATCTAGGGTTGAAACCTACTGTACCATCAAAATTCCATTTAGCATCTTCACCACCTAATTGTTTGTCAAAATTATAAGAAAGAGTATGGTCCCAAATAGTATTAATTCTATTTGTGGTTGTCATAGATCCATCTGGTCTTTGCGGACCTCCTTTATTAACTTCAAAAGTTTGTTTTTGATTGTAAGCATCATATCCTACTCTATAGGAAATATTAGACCAATTGTTAATTTCGTATAAAGCAGTTACATTACTTGTAAAACGTCTTACATCCTCAGTCTCTTGAGAATTTTTCAATGTCCATCTTGGGTTTTGAATATCCGTTCTGTAATAAACCGATGAACCATCAACCGGGTTTGAATAAGGCACTCCGAATAAATCAAAACTTCTAGGAACATACAAAATGTTTGCAAAAGTCGAAACTGCACCAGCCGAAGGATTTGAACCAAAACCTGCACCAGTTGGAGGAGATGTTTTATCAACTTTTGTGTAGTTTACAGATGACGAAATTGTAAATCCATTTGCTAATTTAGTTTGACCACCAGCATTTAAATTTACCCTTTGGTATTTATTGTTTTCGATAAAACCTTCATCATTTGTATTACCAACACCTAAATTATAAGTAGTATTGTCCGATCTTCCACCAACATTTACAGAAGTTGAAGAAGTAGCACCTGTATTAAAGAAAGGTTTTACGTTATTTTGAGGAGCATAAGCCACTCTTACACCTTGGTATTCAGGAAAAATGTTGCTATAACCCGCTGGCGTTGAATACCAGTGAGGTATTGTTCCATCAGCTGCTATACCTTGAGTTCCGGCTGTTCCAAATTTTGGCCCCCAGTTAGAAAAAGCAGGAGAATACGTTTGATAAAAACCGTTTCCGTAATTATCTTGATAATCCGGTAAAGAAGCAATCTCTGTAGAGAAATAAGATTGTGTAACCGAAACACTCATTTTATTATTTAACTCTTTTGTGTTTCCAGATTTAGTAGTTACTAAAATAACCCCATTTCTACCGGCACTACCATATAATGTTGTAGCTGATAATCCTTTTAAGATACTCACCGATTCAATACTGTTTGGATCTAAATCCAAAAAACGGCTTGAAGAAGTAGTTGCTCCATTAAGGAAATTCGAATCGCTATTAGTATCCGTATTAAACGGAACACCATCAACTACGAATAAAGGTTGATTACTCAAAAGGATTGAAGAATATCCACGCACAATAATGTTTGTACCAGAACCGGCCAAACCACTTGTTTGTTGAATATTAACCCCAGGAGCCTTACCTGTTAAAGCTCTTGCCATATCTGTTGAAGGCTTTGCAGCAAAATCTTCATTAGAAATTGTAGTTACAGCATAACCAAGTGCTTTTTTCTCTTTTTTAACACCTTGCCCAGTTACTACAACCTCATCAAGTGTATTGTCTTCAGCAAGCGTTGCATTAACAACATTTGACGCTCCGACTTTGACGGAACTTGCTTTGTAGCCAACGAAAGAAATATCTAGTGTTTCTCCCGCACTGGCTTTGATAGAGTATTTTCCATCAAAATCTGTTGATGTACCTCGATTAGTACCCTTAACAACAACTGTTGCACCTGGCAACGGCATACCGCTAGCATCAGTAACAGTACCTGTTACAGTTTTCTCTTGTGCGAACGAAAACTGCATTGAAAACGCTAATAAAAGCGTAAAAATCCATTTGAACTTCGATCTCATATTAAATTTATTTGAGTTAGTTATTCCGCAAACTTCTTAATAATTTCTTAAATAAACAAATATTACTTCGGAATAATATTATTTATTTTTGTTAAAAATTTTGCAGTTAGTTCGATGTTATCGCACAAACTTGATTATAAGATGCATTAAAACAGAAAAGGTTGCGTGGCAATGCTCATTTTATTAAATTATTTTTATGTTAAAATTAAGATATTCAGAATATGAACTTGAATGCGGCACAGATGAAGCCGGCCGTGGTTGTTTAGCCGGACCTGTAACCGCAGCAGCGGTGATATTAGGACATAATTTGGATATAGTAAACAAACAAGAATCTTTTTATAAATATCATACTTCTTTAAACGATTCAAAACAATTGTCTGAGAAAGTTCGGTTTGAGTTAAGACCCATTATCGAGGAAACTGCTTTTTCTTTTGCCGTTACACATATATATAATGTAGAAATTGATGAAATAAACATTTTGAATGCTTCTATGAAAGCTATGCAGGAAAGTATTTTGAAATTAAAAACAATTCCAAACTATATTATTGTAGATGGAAACAGACCTTTAAATGGAAAATTAGGATTGATTCAAAAAAATGGTAAGATTTTTACTCCTAAAGAAACTGAACTTTTAAAATCTATTCCCTCTACAAGCATAATTAAAGGGGACAGTAAATATGTAAGTATTGCAGCAGCCTCCGTTTTAGCTAAAACTTACCGAGATGAATATATGAATCAAATTCATGAAGAATTTCCCATGTATAATTGGAAAAAAAACAAAGGTTATCCTACCAAGGAACATCGAGAAGCAATTGCTAAATACGGCACGACCAAATACCATCGAATGACCTTTAAATTATTACCTGATCAATTGAAATTGGATTTATAAATTCAGCTTCAAATAAATTAGAAAAGTGTTTTACTATTTTTTCTTTCACTTTCTCTTCCTCTACTTTTTCAACACCGAGTTCGACCTGTAAAGAAGTTACAGCTTTTCCACGGATGCCACAGGGAATAATATTATCAAAGTAGCCTAAATCGGCATTCACATTTAAAGCAAAACCATGCATGGTGACCCATCGAGAAGCCCGAACACCCATCGCACATATTTTTCGAGTAAAAGGAGTGCCTACATCCAACCAAACTCCGGTTTCGCCTTCACTTCTTGTTCCTATTATATTATATTCGGCTAAGGTTAGAATGATAACCTCTTCTATAAACCGTAAATATTTATGAATATCAGTAAAATAATTTTCTAAATCAATAATTGGATAGCCTACGATTTGTCCGGGACCATGATACGTAATATCTCCTCCGCGATTAATTTTATAGAAAGTTGCCTTTTTTGCTTCTAATTGTTTTTCAGAAAGCAGTAAATTTGAAATATCGCCACTTTTACCTAAAGTATAAACATGGGGATGTTCTACAAAAAGAAAATAATTTGGCGTTTCAGTAGCTAAACCTTCTCTCCTGTTCAAAATTTTTATATCAACTATTTTTTTAAACAATTCTTCCTGGTAATCCCAAGTTAGTTTATAATCTTTTGAGCCTAAATCTTGAAGTTGAATTTTTTTGTTCATACTATTCAAAATTTATTTCAAAATTTAAACTTTCAGGATTACTCATATAATCTTTCATTTGATAAGGAATAGTTACCGTTTTTCTGTCATCACTAATTACAGCATTTTCTACAGAAACACTTTTGATAGGTTTTGGAAATTGATATAGTATTGTATAACTGGATTGCTCAAAAATCATATTCATAGATTCATCTACCCCTTCCGCAATTTCTTCTACATCTATCTCTTCATCTGTACTGTTTTCTTTTTTTAAAGCTTCTTTAAAATCTTCTTTAAAATTAGATTTTTGAACTGTCTTTTTAAATATTTTCCCATCATAAAAAAAGGTTGTCAACGCATCATTAGTTAACTGATTATTTTTAGTTAACTCTTCACTTCCTCCTGCACCAATTGATTTAAAAGTGTTGATGGGAGATGTCATGTTTTGCAATTCATCCATCGATTTAAAATCAGCAAATAATATATATTTCATGATTTTATTTTCTTCATCAATTATCATTCGAATTTTAAAATTCTCCATTTTTTTAATTTGCTCCTGCTCTTCTTTCGATAATTTTGCAATACTGTCTTGCTTTTCTGCATATAATTCTTTCAAAGAAAAAGTACTGTCAATGACTTTTGCCGAACCTGCTTCTTTTTCTTTTTTTGATTTCTTTTTACTTTTTTTGGATGTATCTTCCGGTTTGCCCATTTTTTCTTCCAGCATGGTCATCATCGAAGAGCCATCCATTTCATAAGTTATAGTCCCTGAGATATCTTCATTAATAAGTAGACGCTCTGTAATTACGCAACTTGATAAGCTGAATAATAGTAATATGTATGCTATTTTGCTTTTTAAATTCATTTCTTTAAATTAAAGTACAAATATACAAATAGTTTATTGTTTAAGGCTTTTAATAACCGCTACCTCGTTCCCAAAAAAGCATAAATAATTTGTCAGTAAAAATCTTTTTAAATCCTAAGAAATTCTAACTAATTAAAAATAGTTGAGTTTATTGAATCTAGTTGTCCTTAACTAAAAAAAAAATTATCTTTGCACCTTTAAAAATTGATGCTATGCAACTTTCGGAACAAGAAATAATTCGACGAGAAAAACTAAACATTTTAAGAGGAATGGGAATTAATCCATACCCTGCTGACCTTTATCCGGTTGATCACACTTCTATTGAAGTGAAGGAAAACTATGAAGAAGGTAAGAAAGTGATTGTTGCCGGAAGAATTATGAGTACCCGAATTCAAGGAAAAGCCTCTTTTGCCTCTTTACAAGATAGTGAAGGAAGAATTCAATTGTATTTTAATCGTGATGAAATATGCCCGGGTGAAGACAAAACATTATACAATGAAGTATTTAAAAAACTGATTGACCTTGGTGATTTTGTTGGTGTAGAAGGTGAATTATTTACCACACAAGTCGGTGAAAAAACAATTAAAGTTTTAGATTTTAAACTTTTGAGTAAAACACTAAGACCTTTACCTCTTCCCAAAACAGATACAGAAGGACACGTTTTTGATGCTTTTACCGACCCTGAGTTGCGTTTCCGTATGCGTTATGTCGATTTAGTTGTAAACCCACATGTGAAAGAAGTCTTTGTTAAAAGAACAAAACTTTTTAATGCAATGAGAACGTTTTTTAACAACAAAGGTTATTTTGAAGTAGAAACACCTATTTTACAATCTATTCCTGGTGGTGCAGCTGCGAGACCATTTATGACTCACCATAATAGTTTAGACATTCCTTTGTATATGCGGATTGCCAATGAATTATATTTAAAAAGATTAATTGTTGGAGGTTTTGACGGTGTTTATGAATTTTCTAAAAACTTCAGAAATGAAGGGATGGACCGAACGCATAATCCGGAATTTACAGCCATGGAAATATATGTAGCCTATAAAGACTACAAATGGATGATGGATTTTACTGAAAATCTTATAGAATTTTGTGCAATACACGTCAATGGCTCAACTAATGCGACGTTTGGAGAATATCAAGTGAATTTTAAAGCTCCCTATACCCGTATTACCATGACCGATGCAATTATTCAGTTTACCGGTTTTGATATTTCAGGAAAAACAGAAGACGAAATTAGAACTGCTGCTTTAAGCATGGGCGTTCAAGTAGATGATTCCATGGGAAAAGGGAAATTAATTGATGAAATTTTTGGAGCAAAATGTGAAGGTAGCTTCATTCAACCTACATTTATTACCGACTATCCTAAAGAGATGAGTCCGTTATGTAAAGAACACAGAACTAATCCTGAACTTACAGAACGATTTGAACTTATTGTTTGTGGAAAGGAAGTAGCAAATGCCTATTCTGAATTAAATGACCCAATTGATCAGAGAGAACGTTTTGAAGCACAATTAAATTTAGCTGATCGTGGTGATGATGAAGCCATGTTTATTGATAACGACTTTTTGAGGGCTTTAGAATATGGAATGCCCCCTACTTCAGGTTTAGGAATTGGCATGGATAGATTAGTAATGTATTTGACCAACAATCCATCCATCCAGGAAGTTTTATTCTTTCCACAAATGCGACCCGAGAAAAAACAGGTTGAATTATCTGAAGATGAAAAAATTGTAGTAGAAATTTTAAAAACTTTAAACAATATTTCACTTTCTGAATTAAAGGAAAAATCAGCTTTAAGCGGTAAAAAATGGGATGCGGCAATGAAAGGTTTAGCCAAAAACAATTTGGTAAAAGTTCATGTTGAAGGAGAACTTAAAACCGTTGAATTGAAAGGTTAATTTAAATAAAGTATAAAAATCAAATCCCGACTATAAATAATCGGGATTTTATGTTTTTAATAATTTTGAGATCCCGCCATTGCAGAAGAGAAGATTGCTCCAAATACGGAAAAGAAAACAATCATTAAACCAATTACGATTGCCAAAACTATCAATTGTGCTTTAGCCCAATTTTGTTTATTTACGTTTTCATTATTACCAAAGGCATACACAAATAACATAATAAATCCAACTAAAGGAATTGCCATGATTAAAAGTGTAATGAGCCAGTCTTTGACTGACATTGTTTTTTGATTTGCATTTTGAATTTCTTCCATGTGTATGTTTTTTTTGTTATGCATGCAATATACTTAAAAATTTAAGAATTCCATTTTGTGTAGTCTTTTTTGTTAAAAATATCCTAAGCATTAAACTATTCAAATTATTAAGGGTCTTATTTATATCATTCATAAAAAACAAATAAAATGAAAAATGTAATTGTAACCGCAATTTTGTTATTTGGATTAATAACATTTGCACAAGAAGGCCAAATTAGTACTAATAATGGAAGACCTGCACAAATGGGTCAAAAACAAAATTTCACACCTGAACAAAGAGCAGAACTTCAACTAAAAAGAATGACGCTCCATTTAGATTTAAACCAAAAACAGCAAGTGGAAGTAAAAAAATTAGTATTGGAACTAGCCAAAAAAAGAGAAACCATAAAAACTGAAATGAGAGCTAAAAGAGAAAATGGTTTAAAACCATCCGATGAAGAACGATTTGCTAATCAAAGTCAAATGTTAGATGAAAAAATTGCTATGAAAACAGCTTTTAAAAAAATTCTTACTCCAGAGCAAATGGCTAAGTTTGAAGAAAATTTGGCTAATCGCTCTGAAAAAATGCAAGCTCGAAGAATTAATAAATCGAAAAAATTTGCAAACAAAAAATAATTTTTTTAAACAATATTTTGCCAGTTAGTCAATTTGATTTATATTCGCTCATTAACTAACTAAAAATGAACGTTATTATGAAAAAAATTGTTGCTATTGTATTTTTTATGATTGCCTTTGGGTTTTCATCTAATGCACAAAGTCCAATAAGTAATGCAAAACCTACTTTAAGAGAAGTAAATCCTAAAGAAGCTGCTTACAAAGATATTTCTGATTTGAGTGCTGTAATTGACATCACTCCGGAATTTAAAAATGATTTGATGACTTTATTTATGATGCGTGAAGAGGCAATAGCAGGTTGCACTACTGAAGACGAAAGAGTAATTACTTACCAAAAATACGGTGAGAAAATAATGTCCGGTTTAACTGAAGAACAACACAAAATGTTACAACAAAAACCAGAATTATATGCTCGTTTGATGAAGTACAAACCAGTTAAATAAATTTAAAAAAAATCCCGATTTTCAATTCGGGATTTTTTTTGTTACAACTTTTTTGCAACTGTATTAATCGCTTGGATAGTAAAATCTAAATCTTCATAAGAAAGAGCATCTGTAATAAACCAAGTTTCATAGGCGGAAGGAGCAATATAAATTCCTTCTTTAAGCAATCCGTGAAAGAATTTTTTAAAGGTTTTATTATCGCCCGCTTTAGCGGTTTCAAAATCAACAACTGGATTTTCGCTAAAATGTACCGAAATCATAGATCCAATTCGATTGATAGTAAAAATCAAATTGTTTTCAGATAACACATTTTGTATTCCTTTTTCCAAATAAGCAGTTTTCTCTGCCAATCGTTGAAATACATCTTGGTTTTCATTCAGTTCTGTTAACATTGCCAATCCAGCTGCCATTGCTAACGGATTACCAGATAATGTTCCCGCTTGATAAACAGGTCCAATTGGTGCTAGAAAATTCATGATTTCATTTCGTCCAGCAAATGCTCCAACAGGTAATCCCCCACCAATTACTTTACCAAAACAAATTAAATCCGCATTTACACCTAACAATTCTTGCACTCCTCCTTTAGCTAATCGAAATCCTGTCATCACTTCATCAAAAATCAAAACGCTATTATGTTCGTCGCAAAGTTCTCTTAAACCCTCTAAAAAACCTTTAGCGGGCGGAATACAACCCATGTTTCCAGCAACAGGCTCAACAATGATTGCCGCAATTTCATTAGGATTATCTCTAAATAGTTTAGTAACGCTGTTTAAATCGTTAAAATCAGCTAATAGTGTATCTTTCGCGGTGCCTTTTGTAACACCTGGACTATTTGGAACGCCAAAAGTACTTAATCCGCTTCCAGCTTGTATTAAAAAAGAATCGGAATGACCGTGATAGCAACCAGCAAATTTTATTATTTTATCTCTATTCGTAAATCCTCTTGCTAAGCGAATCGAACTCATGCAAGCTTCTGTGCCTGAATTCACAAAACGAATTTTATCAATATTGGGTACCATAGAAATGGCAAGGGCTGCGATTTCTGTTTCTAACTGTGTTGGCATTCCAAAAGAAGTTCCAAGTTTTGCTCGTTCAGTTATCGCATTAATTACAGGTGCGTGGGCATGACCCAAAATCATTGGCCCCCAAGAATTAATATAATCAATTAATCGGTTTCCGTCTTCATCAAATAAATAGGCTCCTTTGGCACTTTTTACGAAAACTGGCGTTCCTCCCACGCCTTTAAAAGCTCGAACTGGCGAATTTACTCCACCAGGAATTACTTTTTCAGCTTCTTGAAACAATTGGCTACTTCTTTGGTATAACATTATTCTATACTTTATTTATCCACTTACTGAACAATTAATTTTTGTCCGATCGAAAGTGAATTAGATTGTAATTTATTTTTCTTTTTAAGTTCTTCAACAGAAATAGTGAATCTTTTGGATAATGAATAGAGCGTATCGCCTTTTGCAACAATATATTCATTACTTTCAATTTTAACCTCAGTATTTCTTCGGTTTTCTTTAGGTTTTGCACTCAACACTTCTTCGTCATATTGATGCAAATTATATCGCTCAATTAAACTTATCAATTTATCTGGATATTTTGGATCGGTTGCATATCCTGCTTTTTTTAAACCTTTTGCCCATGCTTTATAATCGCCAGCTGGCAAATCAAATAGAAAATCGTACCGACTTCTTGATGTTAAAAATAACGAATGGTCACGATACGATTCGGCTGGATCTTGGTATTTCCGAAAACATTCATCAGCTGCATCGTCATGATG
>Ga0207941_1000098_pt1 | contig 26737 bp, 29 predicted proteins | sample LakMenEpi13Sep12_FD_150695 | JGI IMG/M metagenome (GOLD analysis project Ga0207941, IMG submission 150695) | Freshwater microbial communities from Lake Mendota, WI - 13SEP2012 deep hole epilimnion (SPAdes) | ecosystem: Environmental > Aquatic > Freshwater > Lake > Epilimnion/Euphotic zone ...
GGCGGATCGCATCGGTTGCGGCGACAGGGGCCTGGCGATTGCCTGCGCCTCCCATAGCGGCAGTGCCGTCCACGCCCGCGAGGCTTTTCGGTTGCTCTGGGGAGCCGAGCTGGAAACCTCCCAGCTGCAATGCCCCGTCCCCGCAGGCGCCACCAGCCCCCTGGAGCACAACTGCTCCGGCAAGCACGCCGCTTTTCTGGCCACCTGCCGCCAGCTGCACTGGCCCCTCGAGAGCTATCTACAAATCGACCATCCGGTCCAACAGGAGGTGCTCAAACGCATCGGTGAATTGTTGGCGATCCCCGCCGCCGAGCTGGTCAGCGCCCCTGACGACTGCGGTGCCCCAACCCTGCAACTGCAATTGGCCCAGATGGCCCTCACCTTTGCCCACCTCGGTGCCGGCACCCATGCCGATCTCGAACAGCTGGGCCGGGCGATGCTGGCCCACCCCGAACTGGTGGCGGGGGAGGGTCGCTTTGACACCGAGCTGATGCGCAGTGGCCATGGCCAGGTGATCAGCAAGGGCGGCGCCGAGGGCATCCAATGCCTCAGCCGGGTGGGTGAAGGTCTGGGGGTGGCCATCAAGGTGGAAGACGGGGCCAGCCGGGCCAAACACGCCGTCGCCCTGCATTTGCTGCAGAAACTCGAATGGCTGACGCCCATGTCCCTGGAAGAACTGGACCAGCGCTTCTTAAGGCCAGCCCCCCACCTGCGGCTGGAGGTGCTGGGGGAGATGCGCTGAAGGGCCCGCCAGCCGGGGGGGTGCCCTCGGGCTGGTAGTGTTGTTAAACACCGCGGGGTAGAGCAGTCTGGTAGCTCGTCGGGCTCATAACCCGAAGGTCGCGAGTTCAAATCTCGCCCCCGCCACCACTTGCAACCGCATCAGCCCTGGCGCTCTTTGAGTACCAGGGCTTTTGTTTGGCCCGCCAGTCCCGTTGCCGCTCCTGACCCTCGCCCATGGCCCTGGACCCCACCCTTGATGGCCCCTGGGATGCGCTGGTGGTGGGCTGCGGTGCCAGTGGCAGCGTGGCCGCCATGGTGCTGGCCGAGGCGGGCATGAGGGTGCTGGTGCTGGAGGCCGGACCCCAACTGAGCCCCCAGCGGGCCCGGGGGGCAGAACCCCTCAACAGTCTGCGGCGGCTGGCTTTTCTCAGCAGTGGCCGCAGCCGGTTGCAGGCCCAGCACCCGGGTTTCTGGAAACACAACCCCGAGCTCTTCGTTGATGAGCGCCTGCATCCCTACACCACCCCGGCTGACGCCCCTTTTCTGTGGAGCCGGGGCCGCCAGGTGGGGGGTCGCAGCCTCACCTGGGGCGGCATCACCCTGCGGCTATCCGACCACGAATTCAAGGCCGGCGAACGGGATGGCCGGGGCCCCTCCTGGCCGATCAGCCACGCCGATCTCGACCCCTATTACACGCGGCTGGAAACGTTGCTGGGGGTCCATGGCCAGGCCGATGGCCTCAGCACCCTCCCCGACGGCCACTACCTGCCCCCCTTGCCCTTCACACCGGGCGAACGCCATCTGCAGGCGGCCCTGGCCCGGGAGCTGGGGCTGCCGCTGATCCACTCCCGCGGTTTTCGCCTGCATCGTCCGGCCCAGGACGGGCCCTGGCCGCGCTCCAGCGCCCAGGGGGTCACCTTGGCCCGGGCCCTGGCCACCGGCCGGGTGGCCCTGCGCAGTGACACCATCGTCAGCCACCTGCAGATGGATCGCCAGCAGCAGCGGGCCGAGGGGGTCGTCGCCCTCGACGCCCGCAGCGGCCAACGCCAGCTGCTGCGGGCCGCAATCGTGGTGCTCTGCGCCTCGACGATTGAATCGCTGCGCTTGCTGCTGCACTCCAGTGAGGGCCAGCAGGAGCGGGGCTTGATCGATCCCTCCGCCCAGCTGGGCCGGGGCTTGATGGACCACATCTCCTGCAGCCGCTTCTTCAGCATTCCCGGCATCGATCCCCCCGATCTCCCGGCGGAACTATCGGGGGCAGGCAGCTGCTTTGTGCCCAATTGCTGGGCCGCCGGCGAGCCCCAGCGCGACTTCGAGCGCGGCTACGGCCTCTGGGCGGCCCTGCAACGCTTCGATCCGCCCCGCCTGCTGCAGCGCCGGCCCGCGGAGGCGGTGGGGTTTTTGATCGGCCACGGCGAAGTGCTCGCCAACCCCGACAACCAGGTGACGCTGGCTAGCGGGCCCGGCGATGCCTGGGGGCTGCCGGTGCCCCGCATCACCTGCCGCTGGGGCCCCAACGAACAGGCAATGGTGTGCCACATGCAGGCACGCATGCAAACGGTGGTGCGGGCCGCAGGGGGCAGCCTGCAGCCAATCGAAGAGCTGTTCGTTGTCCCCCTGGTCGAACCGTTGCTGCAGCGCGCCGTCGCCACGGCCGCGGCGGCCGCCCCGGCGGGCTATTACATCCACGAAATGGGCGGCGCCCCCATGGCCACCACGGAGGCAGGTGGGGTTCTCAACCCCTGGAACCAGTGCTGGCGGGCCAGCAATGTGCTGGTGACGGACGGGGCCTGCTGGCCCAGCTCCGGTTGGCAAAGTCCCACCCTCACCACCATGGCCCTCACCTGGCGGGCCTGTGAGGCGGCGGCCCAGCGCCTGCGGCAGGGCGACCAGGGACTGGCCTGAGCCCTGGTTTGCCAAGTGGTGTCAATCAACACAGATTGCCCTGGCGTTGCGGTTCATACTCAAAAGGCGACCTAAAAGGGTCGGGCAAGGGAGAAAGCAAGCGGGGGTTATTACCCCGCTTTTTATTGTCTTTTTCCATCACCATTTTTGATCGCAACGGCGTCGAGATACGAACACGGGTATGCAGGGGCCGCCCGCAGCGGTTTAAGAACCTGGGAAGATGCCGTCAAGGTAGTGCTGGCTGACGCAGCTGTGATCACTCCCATTTTGGAACAGGAAAAATGCCAGCGCGGCAGTGATCACCTGGTATTGATCCCAATCGGGATGCTGCAGGAGGAAGCGGCGCATGCCGTCAAACAACACCTCCGGCATCTCCGTCTCCAGGCTGACCAGGGCCCCATTAAGGGGGGGGCCGGGGGCGCGGCGGCAGGGCGGCGTCCTTGGGGTGCCTGGCTGGAGTGGACCTTGGTTGGCTGACTCCATCGTTGTCCTGCCCCCGCGCTATCGGATGAGACACCCCAAGTAGGCCACAGGTTCGTCAGGCTCGTCAAAGGGGGGGCATTAACGCCGCCGCTGGCCCGAAACGGTTTGAGACTGGAGTCTCCAGCTGGTTGCAGGGGTTGTACGGCCGCTGGCCGGTAGTTAAGAAGAGGGTCGACCGGGGACTGTCAAGAGGCAAATGAGCAATCCCCAGCTTTCCCCAACACAACGCAGCCACAAGCCCAACAAGCCTCTTTCTGTGGAAAATCCCCTTGAAAACGGGGGAAAAACACCCCCATCTGGGGAAATCGCCGATGGATTAGCAAAACTAATGCTGGTCGCCTTGGCCGAAATTGAGCCGAAGCGAGACATGCTGATCCCTGTTCAAGATCTCCGCTGGGGCCTGATCAGGCCTGCGCAAAGGCCTCCACCAAGGCCGCTCAGCCTGGCTCCGCTCGCTTGAGGCTGAGGGGACCTAGCGGGTGGTTGGCGTGGGGATAGGGGGGGTGATGGTGGGCTTGGTGCTCGTGATGCTCGTGGCTGTGTTGCCCGTCACCGACAAGTGTCAGCGGCACGCCATCGCTTTGGCAGGCCCCGGTGCATTCGCGCTCACAAAGGGTGCAGCTCTCAACCAAGCCCTCGACGTGGTGGTGATGGCTGTGCTGGGCCCGGCCCACCTCCTGTTCAAAGCCCAGCACCTGGTCGCGGTACTTGCAAAGGCCGCAATTCATCGCCGTCTCACCCAACAGCACCTCTTCGACCCTCTGGACGAAGGTTTGCAGCACCTGGGGATGGTCGCCCAGGTAACTGGCCTGCACAAATTCCACTTCGGGATGGTCCGCCGCCACCAGTTGGCTGTGCTGGACGATGCGACTGACCAACACCCCGGAGAACAGGAAATAGGGGAAGACGACGATGCGGCGAAAGCCCAGGCGCACCAGATGGCGCAAGCCCGGTTCCACCAGCGGAAAAGTCACCCCTGAATACAACGTTTCGCCCCAGCCAAAACCCAGACCCTCCACCAACAGGCGGGTCACCTTGGCCACATTGGAATTGGCATCAGGATCGGAGGAGCCCCGCCCGACCACCACCAGCAGGGTGTCGTGCAGAGCTACGGGCGCGGCGGTGGCATCGAGCGCCGCCTGGATGCGGGCGCCAGCGGCGCGAATCATCGCCAGATCGACACCCAGTTCGCGGCCGTAATCAACGCGCAGTCCTGTTTCAGCAGCGTAGGTATTGAGAACGCTGGGGATGTCGTTCTTGGCGTGGCCGGCGGCAAACAGCATGGCGGGTACCGCCAGCACATGCTCGACACCACGCTGCCGCAGGGCGTCGAGGCCATCCCGCAGGATCGGCCGGGCGAATTCCAGATAGCCATACTCCAGGGGCACCGGATCCAGCCGTTGCCGCAATTGATCGGCCAGGGTGGCAAATTCGGCCACCGCCAGGCGGTTGCGGCTGCCGTGGCCACAGATCAAAACCCCAAGGGGACCATGGGGGCCCTGCCTGGGTAGGACCTTGCTGAGCGGGGCGTCGCTGGCGACGAAAGTCATGACAGGGGGCACCTGAACTGACCCTATTCCGGCACTTTGACCCCTTGGGACCCATTGGGAGCCCGTTAGTACCCATTGGGGGCGCAAGGATGGACCGATCTCCGAGATCGATGGTTCTGCACGTACCTAATTATCAACCGCTGCCAGCACCGGATCCGAAGCAGCCGCTGATCACCGTGCCAATCGCCGCCCTGCGGCCCACCCAGCTCTGCGTCGGCCTGGCGGAGGTGAGGTCGCGGCAACAGGATTTCGGCCAGGAGACCGCCGCCCAGAGACTCGACTACCTGCGCCGCAAACCCGTTCCCCTGGTGCGCGGCGGCAACGGCCAGTTCTGGATGGTGGACCGCCACCACCGCCTGCGGGGCCTGATCGAACTGGATCCCCAAGCCCTGGCCTATGGCTACATCGTGCTGGAGGTCCCCAGCCCAGACCCCCTGCTGGTGCTGGCAGAACTGGAGCGCCGGGGTTGGCTTTACCTCTTCGATGGCCGCGGCCAGGGCCCCCTGGCGACCACGGCCCTGCCCGCCAACCTCCACCAACTGCAGGACGACCCCTACCGCAGCCTGGTCTGGAAACTCAAAAAAGAGGACCACATCGCCCCGGCACCCCTGATTCCCTTCCATGAATTCCGCTGGGGTGCCTGGCTGCGGCGGCGGGCGCTGCCGCCCTTCAGCTCGGAGCGGATCGATCCAGCCCTGCCAGCGGCGCGGGCCCTGGTGCGCTCCCAGGCGGCGGCCCAGCTGGCCGGCTGGCGTGGTCGCAGCTGACTAGACAGGAACAAAGCCTGCTTACCCCGATGACCCCCAAGCACCTGCTGGTTCCCACCGATGGATCGGCCCTCGCCCTCAAGGCCATGGCCGAGGCGGTGGCCTTGGCCAAGCCCCTAGCAGCCCGCATCACCGTGCTGACCGCCGAAGCGGCGGTGCCGATGCCCCTGACTGGCATCGGCCAGGGGCTGGATCCAGCCCTGCTGGACAGCCTGGTGGCCGCTCGCCATCAGGAGAGCGAAGCGGCACTGGCGGCGGCCTGCGCCTTGGCCGTCGAAGCAGGGATTCCGGTGGTAGGCGAACGGGTGAAAGACGACATCCCCCACCGGGCCATCCTGGCGGCGGTGGCACGGCTGGGCTGCGACCTGATCGTGATGGCCTCCCATGGCCGCCGTGGCATGGAAGGGCTGTTGCTGGGCAGCGAAACCCAGCGGGTGCTGCTGCGGGCGACGGTGCCGGTGCTGGTCGTGCGCTGAAGCCGACGCCTTCAGGCGGAGATCCCCACCGCCGCGGGCCAGCCGTGGCGGTCCCACCGCTGGTCAGCCCGCCCCGGCCGCGCCAAGATGAATGTTGCTTTCTGTGCCGACACCGTCACCATGGCGCGTGAACTGGACCCCTTTCGCATTCCCCGGGCGGGCCTTGAAACCATTCCCCTGGCGGGACTGGCGACCCTGCCATTGCTGGGCGGCCAGGCCAACCTGGGCCCCCGCCAGCTGATCAGCGAAGCCACCCTGGCGGGGGTGCTGGTGTATGCGGCCTATCAGACCCTGCTCAGCGGCCTGCGCACCGAGGCGATGGTGCGGCGCGGCGAACTGGGCCGGGCTGGCCAGGTGGCCCTGATCGGTCGATCGGTCTGGGCCTCAATGAAGGAGGGAACGGCCGTCAGCCTGGTGCTGAGCCTGGTGCTGCTGGTATGCCCATGGCTGGCCATGCCGATGGCAGTGCTGGGGGTGGTGGGGTTGGGCAAGGCCTCCCTTGACCTTTTCCATGCCTTCTGGGATGGCCTCAGCCCCGAACAACGGCTCCATCTCCATGCCGCCGCCTACGAGGCCGGCGTCAACTTGAACCGGTTGCTCTCCCGGGAAGCCGACCCCCGGCTCGAATCCTGAGGCCGACGACCCAAGCATTTACATTTAGGTACATTTAGGCAGGCGTAGTTCTCCGCTCAAAAATGGGTGGAAACAGGCTGGGGCAGCCCAGTGACAGGCCTTGGGCACCCTATCTTTTCGTCATGCTTTTTACGGGTACAAATGGCCGTAGTCAATCGCTGCGCGGTGGCTGTTTCGCCGCAACCTCCCATGGTCGACTGGAGCCGACCGTTTTGGACCCGAGAGGATATGGAAAGCCTGGGCGACGAGAAAAGCCTTTATCTGGTGCCCACCTATGACGATGAGGCCAGTGCCATGACCCTGCTTGAGGAGCACCATGGCGCCATCTTTGAGGCCGAGCTCGAACTTTGGTGCCTGGATCGGGCCCTCTGGCCCAGCCCCCGCGATTTCACCATGTTCAGGCACTGGTTCCAGATCAACCTGTTCCCCTTGGTCGAAGACCTGGGGTCTGAGGTTTTGCAGACGTACTTGATCGAACCGGGTTTCAGCGACGACGTACGCCAGGCTCTGCCTTGATCGCCCCAGCCGGCCGCCATGTATTTCCACATCGAGCACCACCTCGACTACCGCTACGACCGGCCTGTCTTTCTGGAGCCCTTTCAACTGCGGCTGCGGCCCCGCAGTGACCCGGCCCAGCGGCTGCTGCACCACAGCCTGGAGGTCAGTCCCGATCCGAGCGGACGCTGTCTGGTGCTGGAAGCCAACGGCAATGAGGCGGTCGGCATCTGGTTCCAGGAACTCACCGACCACCTCAGCTTGAAGCTGGAGGCCCGGGTCGAGACCCTGCGGACCAATCCCTTCGACTGGATCATCACCCACGCGCCAAGCCGCCGCCTGCCAGCCACCTACCCCCCGGAGGAGGCCGATTCCCTGGCCCCTTGCCTGGCCCCCCCAGGCCCCGACCTCAGTGGCGTGGGCCCCTGGGCCAGGCAGCTGGCCGCAGCGGTGGACCACGACACGGCCGCTTTCTTGATGCACTTGGCGGACACCATTCACCAGCAGTTCGACCATGTCGGTCGCCTCGATGGCGACCCCTTCGAACCCGCCGCCTGCCTGACGGCACGGCGCGGCGCCTGCCGCGACACAGCCATGCTCTACGTGGTCGCCTGCCGCAGCCTGGGCCTGGCGGCCCGCTTTGTCAGCGGATACTCGATGCATCACCCCCCCGAGGTCACCGAGCACGAACTGCACGCCTGGGCCGAGGTTTATCTACCGGGGGCGGGCTGGCGGGGCTATGACCCCAGTTTGGGGCTGGCGGTGGCCGAGGGCCATGTGGTGCTGGCGGCGGCCCCGGACCACCGCTTGGCCGCGGCGGTTAGCGGCCGTTACCGGGGCACGGGCGTGGCTTCCCAGCTGGCCTACCGGGTGGTGGTCCAAGCCTCCGCAAGCGATGCCTTTCTCTAAGGGCCCCGGGGGGCAAGGCCCCGGGGGGCAAGGCCCCGGGGGGCGATGCCAGGGCCCCGTTAGGTCGCTAGGTCGTTAGGTCGCTCGGTCGCTTGGTCGGTCGGGTAAACCGCCGCCACCGTTACCGACGGCAGGCGTTAACGTTTTGTGACGTTTTGAGGTTCCAGTTAATGACGGTGCCATCCCTTTCCTTGAGCCGCCAGTTCTCGATGGAGCTGCACGGTCGGGCCATCGACGAATGCGGCGACATCGAGGAGTTGCGCCGCGTCGCCAGAACCCTGCTCACGGCCTGGCAACTGCAGGCGAGCATGAGCGAGCAGTACGGCGCCGAACTGCTGGGACTGCACCGCAGCGCCGCCGGGCTCTGAAGGGCATCAACCACCAAGGCCCGTCCATGGGCCGAGGCCCTGGAGGAGGTGCTGTATCGCATCAAGCGGCTGGAGCCGGGGGTCGCCAATCCGGCTTGATCTCTTGGCGGGCCCTGCCGAAGGCCAGGGCTCCCGCAGGCACGTCCTTGGTGAGGGTCGAGCCGGCCGCCACCGTCACGCCTGCACCCAACACGATCGGAGCCACCAATACCGAATTGGCGCCGGTTTTGCTGCCAGCGCCGATCGCGGTGCGGTGCTTGCTTACGCCATCAAAATTGGCGGTAATGGTGCCGGCGCCGATGTTGACCCGGGCGCCGACGTCGGCATCGCCGAGGTAGCTGAGGTGGTTGGCCTTGACCCCCTCGCCCAGCTCACTGTTCTTGACCTCAACGAAATTGCCGATGCGGCAGTCGGCCGCTAAGTGGGCGCCGGCCCTGAGCTGGGCGAAGGGGCCCACGGCGCAGCCGGCATCGACGCGCACCTGACGCAACACCGAATACAGCACCTCAACCCCTTCACCCAGGCTGCTGGCCTCGATCAGGCAGCCCGGACCGATCCGGCAGCCATCGGCAATCGTGTTGGCCCCCCGGAAATGGCATTGGGGTTCGACCACCACGTCGCGGCCGAAGCGGGTGGCCTCACTGAGGCTGCAGCTGGCGGGATCGGTGAAGGTGACACCCTCCGCCATCCAATGGCGGCGCAGCCGATCCTGCAGGGCCGCCTCACATTCAGCCAACTGCAGGCGATCGTTGATGCCACTGACCTCCGCCAGGTCGTCCACCTCCAGATGGCAGGCGGGGCTGAGCAGGGCGATGGTGTCGGTGAGGTACAGCTCGCCCTGGTCGTTGTTGGTGCGCAGTTCGGGCAGAACGGCCGCCAGCTTCTGCCAGTCAAAGCAATAGATGCCGGCGTTGGTGAGGGTGTTGCGGCGCTGTTCGGCACTGCAGTCCCGGTGCTCGATGATGCAGCTCACCCGGTCATCCCCATCGCTGAAGACGCGGCCGTAACCCGTGGGGTCTGGAAAGCGGGCCGTCAACAGCGTCACCGCGGCCTTGCGGTGGCGATGTTTGGCCAGCAGGGCCTCCAGGGTTTGGGAGCGCAGCAAGGGCACGTCGCCGTTGAGCACCAGCAGTTCCCCCTTGAAGTCCCGCAGCGGACCCAGCAACTGTTGGATGGCGTGGCCGGTGCCGTTCTGGGGGGACTGCAGCACAAATTCCAGCCCTGCATGGCCGGCCAGGGAGGCTTCCACCCTCTCTGCCTGGTGGCCCACCAGCAGCAGCCGGCGGACGGGGGCCAACGGTTCGCAACTGGTCAGTACTCGCTCCACCAGGGTCGCACCGGCAATCGGCTGCAACACCTTGGGAAGCTGGCTTTTCATGCGGGTGCCCTTTCCGGCAGCCAGCACCGCTACGGCGAGCATCAACAGGGCCAACAGCTGGGAGGGAATCTACTGGCGAGGGCTGGACCCACCGCCATTACCAATCAGCAAAGCAGGCCAGGAAGCCCTCAGAGCAAGCCAGTTTGACTTGATGATGCCCTCCAATAGGCACTTATTTCTGAACAGCCTCAGCCTGGGAATCGCTGCTGTTTTGATGGCCGTTGATGTGCTTTTCACATGCCGAAGCCCCTGGCGCACCCAGCACAAGGCTTAACAAAAGCACCGTTCCTGCAAAGCGCCTTGTCATGAATCACCAAGTGTCCAAAGCCAATAATAGTCTGTCGGACGTTCCCTCCCCTAGCCACTTCTCCCCCAAACGCCCCTTTGCGCCGAGGGGGTTGGGTTTGCTGACTGGCTTGTCGCTTTACCTGGTTTCCCCCGGGGTTCTTGGGGGACTCAAATTTGCTTCAAATGAAGACTTAGATAATCAAGGAGCGATTCAGACCCTGATTCCCGCCTGCGAATCACCGGCACCGGCTGGAGCGGTGGGGTGCTCCTAGATCAATGGATGCTGGCCGACGGGGGGTGCAGCTGCTCGAGCGGTTGACAGGCCGCCGGGCCCATCTGATCCGAGTTGATCACCTACTCATGGCCGCTCATGGCCGGCCGGCCATTCCATTGCTGGAGCAGCCCCCAACAGACCGACCAAGGGCACGCCGCCCAGACCCTGGCCTGGCGAAGTTTCACCAAGAGCAACGAGCCGCCGGGAACGGTGGCGCTGTTGGCCATGACCCGGCCCGGCTGCGTGTTGCTACCTGGAAGCCTTTAGTGTCAGGCTTCTTCGATCAAAACCAACACATTTGGGGGAACACATCGCAGATGTAATCAGGGGGTACGTTCTGTACGTTCTGCGAGTATCTAGTCACCGTGTCCTCAATGGATTGAACTATGCCGCCCGATGAAGTGGAGGTGGTTGTCTCCCGTGAAACCTTAGCTTCATTAGAAAGTCGTGGCTTTTCTTGAGCGTAAACAGCTTGACCAATAGTGCATGCTGTCAGAGATAGGGCTATCGTGGCTGGCAATAGCTTTTTGATCTGCTTTTTGATCTACATTGTTTGTTGATTCATAGGGCTTGAGTAATTTGACAAAAGTGCCAGGGAGCTGCATAGAGTGCTTAACAAGTATTAATGTTTATCGTGTGGTCAGTTCCGGTATTTGTGTGCTCCCAGCTTCAGGCCCATAGGCCCACCTGCAACCCCGCCACCATGCCCGCCCACCTTCGGCTCTTCGAGGTCTATGAGATTGTCGAATCCCTGGTGCTGGGTGGGGGCTGAGGCCCCCTGCTTTGATCGATGGCTGCCGCAATCCGGCGCGCCTATGTGGGCCAGTCTTGATGGCCCCGTCTTTGCGGATACTTTATTTCCTGGAAAAAACGCACCCACCTCTTCGCTCTCTGAGATGCCTCCTTCACGATTAAGCACCCCCCATCATCTGCGTTTCTTGGCAGCTCACTCCCATTTATCCCATGTCTTTGGCGGTGACTGGTTCGCCAAGGGGGCCGAAAGTTTTGCGCCCTTCTTTGGCACCCCATTCTTTCTGATGGCCCAGTCTGCCATTGTTATTTTTTGGATTTATCTGAATGTTGCCAACTACACTACATTTGATCGCTATCCGTTTATTCTGCTAAATCTGGCGTTCAGCCTTCAGGCGGCCTATGCTGCACCTTTGATTTTGCTCGCCCAGGCCAGGCAGGCAGATAGGGATAAGGCCCATTCAGAAGCGGATGCGAAACACAGGGAGGAGATTGCGTTTGAAATGCATAAGCAGCAGCAATTGGCGCTGCAGCAGACGCGGCAACTTCTCTCGCTCCTCGATCAAAACAATCAAATGACCTTGGTCGTGCGGCAACTAAGTGAGCGGATTGAATCGTTAACTGCTGAAATTCATAGCAAAGTAGTACGATAAGTGAACCAGAAGATTAAAGCAATCTTGATTATTTAGGCTAATTTCCTAAACTTAACAGCTCGGCTGGCGTGTCTGTTGATAGCTCCAGATGTTGCCCAGCACCTTTTTGACATAGAGGCGGGTTTCGGGGTACGGGATCGCCTCGACCCACAGCTCTGGTGAGGCCTGCAGCAGGGGCGACACCCAGCCCTGGGACGCCCCGGGGCCGGCGTTGTAGCTGGCCACCGCCAGGAAGGGATTCCCTTTGGATTGATCCAATAGCTGGCGCAAATAGCGGGATCCCAGGTCTGTGTTCAGGGCTGGTTCCTTCAGGGCCTCGGCGCTGATCGGCCGACCCGCCAGTTCGCTGGCGGTAGTCGGCAGCACTTGCATCAGACCAACCGCCCCCGCGCCGGAACTGACCCCCGGCGTGAAGCGGGATTCCTGCAGCGCCACGCCCAGGGGCACCGTGGGATGCAAGCGTGCGGCGGCGGCGGCGGCGGCAAAGTCGTCGCCGAAGCGCACCGGGTGCAAGCCCCGCTCGATCGCTGGTAGCAGCTCGCATTGATCCGGTCGCAACTGGGCGCTGGCCCTCTCCAGTTGGTGCAGGCCAGTCCAGTCATCCCCCACCGCCTGGCGCAGCCGTCCCTCCAGCAGCAGATCGCGGCTGGCCTGCAACTCTGGTTTGCCCCTGCGCGTGCGCCAGGTTTCCCAGGCTTCCTCCTTGAGTTTGAGGCGCCAGAGCCGATCCAGCTCGGCATCGCCACTGGCCAGGGGGCTCCAGGCCGCTTTTGCCGGCAGATTCACCTCAGTGGCGGCGCCTTGCTGCAACCGCAGCTCCCCCTCACCCAGCTGCACCGAGGCCCGCCAGCCGTAGTAGCCGCCGGGATGGTGCAGCAGCAGTTCTCGCCAGGTGGCGGTGGCCCCCTCGTCCTGGCCGAGCTGGTGCTGGCTGAAGCCTTTCCAGAAGCGGTGGCGGGCCGCCAGCATCGGCGGCAGCCTCTCGGCCCCGATCGCCTGCAGCAGCGTCAGGGCCCCGCCCCATTGGCCGGCCAGCAGCTGCTTGCGGGCCAGTTCCCACTGGAGATCCCAGCTGGCGGCATCATCCGGCCAGCGTTGCATCACCTCCAGGGCCAGCCGGCCGCTGGGATCGGCCAGGGCGCGGTGGGCCTGCACCGGGGCGCTTTGGCGCCATGGGGGGGGCAAGCTCGCCAGCTGCGAATCCACGCCGGGCCCCTCCTCCTGGCTGAGCAGCCGCACCGCCTGCTCAGCCTCGGGGCCCTGCGGTTGCTGCTTCACCACCTGCAGCAACAACGGTGCGACCAGGGCTTTCTGGGCGGTATCGCCCTTGGCCAGCGCCTCCGCCAGCAACAGGGTTCCCCGGGGAGACAGGGCCGTCAGCGCCTGGGGAGATGGATTTGCAGATGGGTTTGCTTGGGGAATGGGGGTGGATGTGGTCGCCGTCGGCGTCGCGTCCCCACCCAGGCAGGCCAGGGCGTCTTGGCCGGCACCCAGTTCCGCCAGTCCTGCGGCCAGGTCGGCTCGCTGCTCCAGGCTGGGGCGGTCGCTGGTGCGGCCGCATTCCTGGCGGATGCGCCCGTCGGCGCCGGGCCAGCGGGCCCCCCACTTCGCCAGGTGCAGGGCGCCCGCCAGCCGATCCGCCGCTGCGGGCCCCTTCTCCAGGGCGGCGGCCAGGGCGGCGGGATGGGCGGGGAACTGCTCCAGCAGTCGCTGGCGCAGGGCCGGATCCTGGCGGCCCAGGGCATAGAGCGCATCGGCGCTGGCGGGGGAGGTCGGGAAGCGGCGCAGCAGCTGTTGCCAGCGTCGTTCCGCCGCGGGACCCTGCTGCAAGGCCTCGGCCCGCTGGGCCTGTTGCTTGATCACCACCGCCGCCAGCCCATCGCGGCCCCAGCCTTGGCCATTCAGCAATTGCCCCTGGCGTTGACGATCACCGGCGGCCTGGTCCAGCAGCAACAGGCCGGCCTCCCGCCGCCGGGCCGGATCCGGGGCCCAGCGGCGCTGGCGCTCCAGGCTGCTGGTGGGGGTTGCGGGGGTCAGGGGCGGCAGCAGGTTCAGCAGCTGACGCCCCCCCACCAGGGCGGCCGCCGTGCCGAGACAGGAGACGGCCAGCAGGGTGGTGAGACGGGGCAAGGCGAGGGGGGCATCGCGCTGGCATTCTGAACAGACAACCGGAAGCCCGCCTGGGGCGGCCTCTGCCTGGGTCCTCTTCCAGTAACCACTCCCGGGCCCCCTCAAGGGCTTTCCGTACTCCGCCGACCCTTTCCCCTGGCTCGTTTTTCTCTGCCCAGCCTGCGGCGACCGTTGCAAGGCTTGCGGTCTAGCCCCAACGACCTGCCTGGAGCCCAGCAACGGCGCCGGGCCCTGGGGGTGGCCGTCCTGGCGGGGTTGAGCATCATGTTGCGCCCCTGGCCCCCTTTCCTCTGGTTGCCGGGCTGGGTCGTGGGGGTCCTGCTGCTTTGGATGGTGGCGGAGTTGCTGGCATGGCTGTGCTGGCCGCGCCGCTGGCGCTGAGGGCCCTGCCCCAACCCGCGTAGCCTGATATCGATGCGCGAGAACTGCATGCCCCTTCCGGCCCCCCAGCCCCTGGGCGCCCCCCTGGGCGACAGCGTGCCCGGATTCGGCACCGATGGCATCCGGGGGTTGGTCGGCACGGCGATCACTCCTGCCTTGGCGTTGCAGATGGGCTACTGGTGCGGCCTCGTGTTGCCGTCGGAGGGGCCGGTGGTCATCGGCAGCGACTCTCGGTTGAGCAGTCCGATGCTGGTGGCGGCCCTCAGCGCCGGACTGGCGGCAGCGGGCCGCGAAGTGTGGCAACTGGGCCTATGCCCCACCCCGGCGGTGCCCGGCACGATCCGGCGGCTTGGCGCGGCCGGTGGCCTGATGGTTTCCGCCAGCCATAACCCTCCCCAGGACAACGGCATCAAAGTGTTTGGTCCAGGCGGAGCCAAGCTCGATCGCGACCGGCAACGGGCCATCGAAGCCGGCCTGCGGGGGGATGGGAGTTTTCAGGGTGCCGCCGTTGAGGTGGCTAATCCTGCCTGCATTACCTTCCGTGGCGATGGTGTCGTCAGCCACCGTCCTGACCTGATGGCGGCTTACCACCAATCTTTGATCGACAGCGTGGCCGGCCAGCGGTTGGACGGCTGCCCCATCGTTCTCGATCTCTGCTGGGGTTCGGCGACCGCCTGCGGTGCCGCCGTCTTTACCGAGCTCGGCGCCGACCTGACGGTGTTGCATGGCAGCCCGGATGGGGCCCGCATCAATCAGGATTGCGGCAGTACCCACCTCGAAAGCCTGCGCCAGGCGGTGCTTCAAACCGGCGCGGCCATGGGTTTCGGCTTCGATGGCGACGCTGACCGCATGCTGGCCGTCGATGGCCAGGGCCGCACCGTTGACGGCGACCACGTCTTGTTCCTGTGGGGTTCGGCCCTGCGCGATGCGGGCGACTTACCCGACGACCGCATCGTGGCCACGGTGATGTCCAACCTCGGCTTCGAGCGGGCTTGGCAGGCGGGCGGCGGTCGCCTGGAGCGCACGGCCGTCGGCGATCAGCACGTCCATGCCGCCATGGAGGCCCTCGGCGCCGGCCTGGGAGGCGAGCAGTCTGGCCACATCCTCTCGGCTCGCCACGGCCTCAGTGGCGATGGATTGCTCACGGCCCTGCAGGTGGCGACCCTGGTCCATGGCCGTGGCCAGACCCTGGCCGAGTGGATGGAAGGCAGTTTTAAGCCCTATCCGCAACGGCTGGAAAATGTGCGGGTGCCCGATCGGCAGCGGCGCTTGGCTTGGCAGGACTGCGAACCGTTGTCTCAGGCGGTGGCGGAGGCGGAGGCGGCCATGGCCGGCCAGGGGCGGGTGTTGGTGCGTGCCAGCGGCACCGAACCCCTGTTGCGGGTGATGGTGGAGGCCGCCGAAGCCGAACAGGTTCAGTACTGGACCGATCGGTTGGCGGCCATGGCCGATACCCATCTGAACTAGGGCTTAGAGCAGCTCCTTTGCCAGGGCCAGGGCACCGGCACAGGCATCGCCGGCTGCCTCCGTCCACCGACTGCCCGGCACGGTGGTAATCAAGCCCTCCCGGAAGGCTGCCCGGAAGTCCGGCAGGTGATCCAGCGCCCCCCCCATGGGGCACACCGCTGGTGCGGCCAAGTCCAGGGCCGCGGCCACCGCCGCCACCATGGCGGCCAGGACCTCTCCGTTGCGGCGCAGGATGGCAAGGGCGTCGGCATCGCCAGCGCTGGCCAGGGCCGCCACCAGCGGCGCCAGGCGGGCGAAACCGGCGGGGCCGAACTCTGGTGCCACCACAAGCGCCTTGAGCCCCTGGGCCGCCTGGGCCTGGCTCGGCTCCAGCCCCAGGCCCTGCCAGAGGGCCGTCCGCAGGGGCCCCTCGGGGCGGCGTCCGTCGGCCATCTGCAGGCTGAGCCGCAGGCCGTCCTGGCCGATGTCCATGGCCGACCCCCCCCCATCCAGCAGCCAGCCCCATCCGGCGCAACGGTGTTCCTGGCCGTTGGCGTTGCGACCCACGGCGATGGTGCCCGTGCCGCTGATCACGACAATGCCCGCCCCATCGGCAAAGGCACCGACCAGGGCGGTGCGCTCATCGCCGGTAACCACCACCCGTTCCAGGGGCAGATGCAAGGCGCTGCAGGCCAGGGCCTGCCCCTGGGTCTGAACCCCACTGCCCTGCTCGATGCCGCTGGCGCCGATGGCCGCCGCCCTCAATGGCAGTGATTCATCGCCCCAATCGCCGGGGGCCAGCCTGGCCCTGGCCTGGCCCAGGCTTTGGATCAGGGCCGCCTGGAAGCGTTGCGGCCCCCCGGACGCCGCCAGATGGCTCACCCCTGGCCCCTGTCCTTCCGACACGACCACCAAGTCGATCCCAACCCCCATGCCTGACTCCGCCAGGGCCAGCCGACAGGTGGTGTGGGTCTGGCCGGCATCGAAGCCGGCGATCAGTCCCGCCACGGCTGGTTCGCCCCCCCACCGGTCCAGCCGTGGCGGTGGGCCGCCTCGTTGCCGGCGGCCGACAGGGTGGCCAGGCTGAACAATCCCAGCAGCTGCACCTCCGGCCGAAAGAAAATCGTGTCCGTTAATCCCTGGACGCCTAGACCCACGAAGACGGCCACCGCCGCCAGGGCGGGCAGGGCCAGCCGACTGGTGGAAGCCCATTGGCCCAGACCCACCTTCAAGGCGCTCCCGAGCAAGCCCAGGCCCACCAGCAGCCCGGGGATGCCAGCCTCCACCAGCAACTCCAGGGGGATCGAATAGGCGCTGAGGGAGTTGAACTTGGGCTGTTGGTAGATCGGGTAAATCAGGTTGAAGGCGTTGTTGCCGGGCCCAATGCCCAACCAGGGGCGGTCGCGGATCATCTGAAGTACGGAGCTCCAGACATTGATGCGGAAGTTGTTGGAGCTGTCTTCCCTGCCTGCTACCAGACTCATAACCCGCACCCGCAAAGGTTCGACCTGGGTGACCAGCACCACAAGCACCAGGCTGGCGATTACCAGCAGCAGCAGCGGCAGGGTCCGCCGCCAGAACGGCGGCCAGGCCCTGGTGTAGCGCACCATCAGCAGCAGGCCCAGCACCGCGAGTGAAGCCACCATGCCCATCCAGGCGCCGCGGCTGTAGGTGAGTACGAGGGCCACGAGGCCCAGCACCAGGGAGGCCAGGGCGAACAGCCGGCGGGGCAGCCCCTGCCAGCGCAGCAGGGCCACGACCGCCAGGGGCAGGATCGGCAGCAGATAGCCCCCCAAAAGGTTCGGGTTATCGAGGCTGCTGTAGATGCGAACCGTGCCCTCGGCCACGGAATTGTTATCGGACCAGCGGGCCAGGGCCCCGGAATCTCCATAAAGCTGGCGAATGCCGAGCACGCTGGTGAGCAATTCCCCCGCCAGAATCGCCGCCACGATGCGGTCCCACCAACCGGGGGCCTGATCCAGCAGCTGGCGCATCAGCGCATAGACCCCTAGATAGCTGACCAGTTTCATCAGCCCCTTGAAGGCCGCCAGGGGCACCGGCGAAAATCCCGTGGCCAAAACCGCCACGGCAAGCACCGCCAGCAGCCAGCCGTTGATGGCGTTTAGGCCCCCTGGCCGGGTGCGCAGGGACCAGGCCAACCACAGCAAGCCGCAGGCCGTGATCATCAAGGTGAGTCCACCCCGGGTGATCTGGGGCAACCAGCCCATCAGGGCGCAAAGCATTACCCCCGCCACTACTGGCAGCTGGGAGCTCAGACGACCCGAGCGTGCCTCGGCCAGTAGCCCCTGCCAGCGCAGGATTAAGGGCGTTGTGGCGGTGACTGGTGGCATCAGGCCTTGGTCTCGACGCTGGGATTATGGGCGTCTTGTGGATCCGCTAACGCGACAACGGGGCCGTGGTGGCGGTGGTAGCGCACCCGGTACACGGGCAGACCCTGGGCCAGCACAAGCCGTTCCCGTTCCGTGGGGACCGCCAGCGGGTTGGTCTCCAGCCAGGGGAAAGGATCGCTGCACGGGCGCTCAAAGCAACCGCTGGCCTCAACTTGGGCCACCATCGGTTTGATCACCGCCAGCACATCGCTCTGCATCAGCAAGGTGCCCCCTGGCGGCATGGCCAGGGCGAGGGAGCGCAGCAACGCCGGTTGCAGCACCCGCCGCTTGTGGTGGCGACTCTTGAACCAGGGGTCCGGGAATTGCAGGGTCACCAATTGCAATAGTCCCGCAGGCAGATCCTGCAGCCACTCCACCAGGTTGAGGCTGGCGTTACCAAAGAGATAGCGGAGGTTGGGGAGGCCGGCGGCCTGCCGGTCGGCTTCGGCGGCGACCACTAAGGGGCGACGGATTTCAATGCCCAGGTGGTTGCGATTGGGGCAGTGTTCGGCCATCGCCAGCAAAAAACGTCCCCGCGCTGCGCCGATATCCAGATGCAGGGGGAGGCAGGGCTCGGCGAACAGCTCTGCGGGGCTCGGCAGCGCCAGGGGCTGTTGGTAGATAACGCTGAGGGGGTTGACGTGTTGGCGCACCTTCAGCCATCCAGGGCGCGGCCAGGGGGCTCAGCCAAATCAGGCAGCACCCCGGCTGGGTTGGGCACCAAAAAAGCCCAGCTAGCGGTGTAACCATGCAGGTGGGTGCTCTCGCCTGCCCCCAGCGGACCGATTTCACCATTGCAGAACAGGCCGGCGATCGGTAGCTGGGCAAAGGCTGCGCGGCAGAGGCCCACATCGCCATCGGCCTCTCCGTAGAGACCCTCGCCCCGGCCCAGGCAGGCAAACAACAAGGCCGCCAGGGGGGTGGCCTGACGATCGGCTTGGCGGGCCAACAATTGACGGGCTTCGTCGCGGGAGGCGGCAGCATCCCGCAATTGGAACTGCACTTTCTGGCCGACCCGCATGCGCTCAGCTACCGCGACCGCCCCATTGCGCGGATCAACCCCCAGCAGATTGCGCACCAGGAAGGTGGAGGGCTCCACCAAGGTGGGACTGAGGCTGAAGTCGTTGCGGCCCACCCCCAGGAACAGCGAGTGGCGCACCTGTTCCCGCTCTTTGGGACTGAGGTGGGTGAGGATCGCCTGCAGCGCCTCGACGGGGCTGCGCTGACGTTGGCCCTCGCTGCTCACCTGCAACACCACGTTGCGTTGGGCCTGTTCCACCTCCATCACCGGGCCAATGGGCCGACAGCCCTGGGCCAGCACTGGGTCCAGCCGCCAGGCGCCACCGATCAGGCAGCCGATGGCGCCGCTGCGCACGCCGTCGTCCAACAGCAACGAGCCATGCGGTGCACTGTGCTGGCCGGCGATGCCGCCCAACTTGATGGTTTGGGGATAGGCGTAATCCAGGCCACTGATCAGGTCATTGATGCCCTCGCTGGTGGGATCCACCAGCAAAAGCATGGAGTTGGCCATGTTGGGAGAGACACCGACGGCGGCATGCCAGGCCTCGGCGGGTCCATCTAGATCCGGAAGCTCCCCGGTGTCGATCGAAAATGGATGCAGCCGGACTCCGGGCAGGCGCAGCAGCATGACGCTGAGGGCCGGTTGGCGTTCAATCTCATGGGGGACCTCCCCGGCGGCGGTGCCCACCACTCCCGCACCGCAGCAACCCAGCCATTTGTTGGCATGGAGTTTCTGCCGTAGCAGGGGCATGAGCCTGGGCAGGTCACTGGCATAGTCCGCGGCGGCGAAGACGAGGGCCAGATCCGCCGGGCCACAGCCGGCCAATTGGCGGGCCACCTCATCAACCGCCCCTTGCAGGGACACATCCCGCCCGAGGGCGGTGCGACACCAGGCACCGGGATCCCGCCGGGGAAGCCAGGGAAAGGGAGGAAGCACAGCCATGGCCGGACCCTATCGCCCGAGGGGTGTACGGATAATGGCGCCTAACCGAACCGTGCGTCTGTGCCGCCTCAGCTCTATCGCTCCCTGCTTTGGATGGATGTGCGCCTGGGTGTGTTGTTCGCCCTGGCCCTTCCTTTGGTGCTGCTGATCTGGGCCGCCCTGCGTCGTGAAAAGGCCATATTGCGCTTGCTCGACCTTTACTGGAAGGTAGCCAGTCTGTGGCTGGTGGCGGTGCTGCTGCTCAGCGCCGGCAAGGCGGTTGCCTATCCGTTGCTGGTGCTGGCTCCCCTGTTGATGGTGGCGGCGTTGTGGTTCTGGGTCGATTTGAACGAGGAGCTGGCCGACATGCCCCCCTGGCGGGCGCTGCCCCTGACGTTGCGGATCTGGCGCTGGGGTCTGACGGCCTATGGGCTCGCCAGTGCCGTCTTTGCCGCCACAGCCCTTCCCTGCCTAAACGGAGCCCTGGATCGACCCTTCTGCCAGGTGTGGCTGGAGGCCCCGCAGGGGTTGCATGGAGTGCTCGAGGTGGTGATTGGTTTTGTCTTTGGGGGCAGTTGGAGCCAGGGAGTGGCCAGTTTCCTCGGCTTCCTTGGACTGGTGGCCTATGGAGTGGGGCTGTTGCAATGGCTTGTGGTGCGTCTGCCGCGCCTGGGCCGGGTGGCGGGTGAATTTTGAGCAGCACCTCTTCCCCATCGCCCGTGCCCATCGCCGCCCTGCTGGCCGTGCTTGAGGCCCTCAGCCGGGAGCGGCCAGATCGGGTGCTGCGCCTCGAGGGTAATTTGCCTGGCGGCGAACTCTTCGAATTGTTGATTTATCGCGGTTTCTCCAGCAGCACCACCCATCCGACCGCTTTCGACCCTGATCAGCCGGCCCTGGCGGAAGGTAGTGAAATCGCCAGGGCTACCCTGCTCGAGGGTCCCCTCAAGCCGGGGAACGAAATCAAGCTGGCGGGGCCGGCGCCAGTGGAGACTTTTCTTTTGGGCCAGGGCTGGGACTAGGGGAGCTAGCCAGTACCAGCCGCCCTTTGCTGGGTGGCATGGGGAGCCCTAAGCCTCAACTGGCGATGCGACGGCCGGCCGAGCGGCCAAGACGGGCCGCCGCCCGACGGGCCCGGGTGACGCCACTGCCCTCCAGGAGGGGTTGGTTGTCGCCTGGCAGCAGCCCGGTGGGGGCGACCACATCTTGGGTTTGGATGCGGCCCAGCTCCTGACGACCGGCCAGCACCACCTGGCTCAGCTCCTGCAGACGGGTTTCCAGTTCGCTCAGCACCTGTTCGGCGTAGCGGTTGGCCCCTTCCTGCACGCTGGCGGATTCCTGACGGCTGCGTGCCACCAGGGCATCACATTGCTGCTGGGTCTGCTGACGGAATTGCAGGGCGTCCTGGTGCAGGCGTTCTGCTTCGGCCTGGCTGTCCCGGTGAATGCGCAACCCCTCCAGGCGAATCGTTTCGAGTTCTTGCATGGCCTGGTGACGGCCCCGTTCGTGTTGTTCCACCAACTGGCGGTTGCGCTCCGTGGCCTCCTGTTCCAGTTGCTGGCGCCTGGTCTGGGACTCCTGCTCCAGTTGCTGGCGGCGCAGGGCAAACTGCTGCTCCATCTGGGCCATGCGGCTCTGGTGCTCCTGCTCAGCAAGGGCCGTCTGCTGACGACCCTGCAGCAGAATTTGTTCGCACTGTTGGCGGGCCTGTTCCCGCAATTCGGTGACCTGCTTCTCGGCTTCCTGACGGATGGTGGCGCTGCTGATCAGCTGCTCCCGCTCGCGGCGGGCCTGGGCCAGGATTTCATCGGCCTGCTGACGGGCTTTCTCGATGAAGGACTCCCTTTGGAGAAGCAGTTCCTCGGCTTGAGCCAGCTGGCTGGGTAAGGCCTCCCGCAGGGCATCCACCAGCTCAATGGCTTCTTGCTCATTCACCAGTCTTCCGCCACTGAAGGGAATCCGGCTGCCCTCAAGGACTAGATCCTCGATCTGGTCCAGTTGATCAAGAACCGTGATGCGGACCTCTGCCATGTCAACCGTGGGGAATGGACCGATTAAAGAGCCTCATCAGGTCCCGCGCCACTCCTGGGGGCACCATATGGCTCACGTCCCCACCGAAGCGGGCCACTTCCTTGACCACCGAGCTGCTCAGAAAGCTGTGCCGGGTGGCGGTGGCCAGAAACAGGGTCTCGACTTCGGGTTCGAGGCTTTGGTTGGTGTGGGCGATCTGCAGTTCGAATTCGAAGTCGCTCAGGGCCCGCAGGCCCCGCAAAATCACTTTGGCCTGACAAAGCCGGGCGTATTGCACTGTCAAGCCGTCAAAACTGGCCACCTCCACGCCGCTGAGATGGGCCGTGGCCTCGCGGATTTGCTCCAGACGGCGATCCAGGGGGAAGCAGGGTTGCTTGCCTGGGTTCTGCAACACTGCCACTACCACCCCCCCGAAAAGACGGTCACTGCGCTCGATCAGGTCCAGGTGGCCCAGGGTGATCGGATCGAAACTGCCTGGATAGAGAACACGCATGCAAACCGGTCGTTGGCGTCGGGACACCTTCCTAGACTCATCTCTGCTCCCCTGGGCCTGTCTGGCCCCGTCCACCCATGGCCAACACCGTGACCCTCGACGCCGCCGCCAAGAAGACCCTGCTGCGCAAGATTCCGCACGGCGTTTTCATTTGCGGTGTTGCTGAGGGCGACCAGGTGAATGGCTTCACCGCCAGTTGGGTGACCCAGGGCTCCTTCGAGCCCCCGTTGGTGGTGATGGCGGTGCGGGCGGACTCGACCAGCAATGGCATCATCCAGCGCACCGGCCGCTTCTCCCTCAATGTGCTATCTGAAACCCAGAAAGATCTGGCAGCCGTGTTCTTCAAGCCCCAACAGGCCGTGGGCGGCCGCTTTGATGCGGCTCCCTTCAGCCTTGGCCCCCTCGGTCTGCCGATCCTGAATGACGCCCTTGGCGGCCTGGAATGCACCTTGGTGGGTCAGGTGGCCCACGGTGATCACACCGTTTTTGTGGCCGAAGTCAAAAGTGCGGTGCTGCATCACGATGGCAACCCCCTCGAACTGGCGGGCACCGGCTGGCAGTACGGGGGGTGAAGGAAGGCCCTGTCATTGCCATACCCGCCAGCCGGCCCCTGCTGCTGCAGAGCGAGCGGCTAGCAGCCCGGCTGCGGGAAATTCCCGCCGAGCCGGGCTGCTATCTGATGCGCGATAGCGAAGACGCAATTCTTTATATTGGCAAGGCCAAGGTGCTGCGCAACCGTGTGCGCTCTTATTTCCAGGAATCAGGTGGTCATAGTCCCCGTATCAGCTTGATGGTGCGGCAGATCTGTGAGATCGAATTCATCGTCACCGACAGCGAAGCGGAAGCCTTGGCCTTGGAGGCGAACCTGATCAAGAATCACCAGCCTCACTTCAATGTGTTGCTGAAAGACGATAAGAAATATCCCTATCTCTGTATCACCTGGAGTGAGCCATACCCACGTATCTTCATTACCCGTCGCCGTCGTCAGCGCAGTCCTCTCGACCGTTTCTACGGCCCCTACGTGGATGTCGGCCTGTTACGCCGTACCCTCACCCTGGTCAAACGGGTGTTCCCCCTGCGGCAGCGACCCCAGCCCCTCTATCGCGACCGAACCTGTCTTAACTACGACATCGGCCGTTGCCCCGGGGTTTGCCAGCAGAAGATTTCTTCTGAGGATTATCACCAAAGCCTGCGCAAAGTGGCGATGGTATTTCAGGGCCGCAATGACGAATTACTTACCCTATTGCAGGAACAAATGCAGCGCTGTGCCGACCGGCTTGATTTCGAATCGGCCGCCGGCCTGCGGGACCAGTTACAGGGCCTTGATGCCCTCACCGCCGACCAAAAGATGAGCCTGGGGGACAGTTCAGTCAGCCATGACGTGGTCGCCCTGGCCGCCGATGACAGGCTGGCGGCCGTCCAGTTGTTCCAGATGCGGGCCGGGCGGCTGGTAGGCCGTCTTGGATATACCGCCGATGCCGCTGCTGACAGCGGCGAGCTGGCGGATCGGGGCCGCATCCTGCAGCGGGTGATCGAAGAGCACTACAGCCAGGTGGAGCCAGTGGAAATACCGCCCGAACTGCTTTTGCAATACCCCCTGCCCCAGCAGGCCCTGATTCAGGAGTGGCTGGGGGAGAGGCGTGGCCGCAAGGTCAAGTTGACGGTGCCCCAGCGCCAGCAAAAGGCGGATTTGGTGGAGCTAGTGGAACGCAATGCCGGTTTTGAGCTGGTGCGAGCCCAGCGCGGCGCCGAACAGCAACTTTTGGCAACCGAGGACCTCGCCCAGTTACTGGAACTGCCGGTGCCCCCCCGTCGTATTGAGGGCTTTGACATCAGCCATATCCAGGGCAGTGACGCCGTCGCCTCCCAGGTGGTCTTTATTGATGGCCTGCCGGCCAAGCAGCACTACCGCAAATACAAGATTCAGAGCAGCAGCATCCGCTCGGGTCACTCCGATGACTTCATGGCGATGGCCGAGATCATGCGGCGCCGTTTCCGGCGCTGGGCCCAGGCCAAGGCCGAGGGGGCGGATTTGATTGCCCTGCGCCGGGCTGCCAACAGCACCTTGCACACGGGCGGCCTTAATGACTGGCCGGATGTGGTCATGATCGACGGCGGCAAGGGCCAGCTCTCCGCCGTGATGGAAGCCCTGCGCGAACTCAACCTGCAGGAAGACCTGGTGGTGTGTTCCCTGGCCAAGCAGCGCGAAGAAATTTTTCTGCCCGGCGCCAGCCAGCCCCTGGACAGTGAGCCGGAGCAGCTGGGGGTGATGTTGTTGCGGCGCCTCAGGGATGAGGCCCACCGTTTTGCTGTTAGCTTCCACCGCCAGCAGCGGGGCGAGCGGATGCGTCGCTCACGCCTTGGCGACATCCCCGGCCTTGGCCCCAAACGGGTCAAGGATCTTTTGGCCCACTTCCATTCGGTGGATGCCATCCAACTCGCCAGTCCCGAGACCCTGGCCCTGGCCCCTGGGCTTGGTCCCGCCCTGGCACGCCAGGTATGGGAATGGTTCCACCCGCAGGAGCTCCGCGAGGAGGGTGCCGATTCCAACCCAGGCGCCAGTTCCCTGGAGGCGCCGGTTTCCCCCGTAACCTTGGAGGCCAATCCTTGAGTCCCGCCGCGAAGCGTGCCCACCGGGTGGGGATCGTGCTGGCGTTGGTGGCTGTGGTCGCTGCCTGGGTTCTGGGCGTTGCCGCTGCCCAAGCAGCCCCGGGCCTGTGTGTGGGTCCCGTATGCGGTGATTTGTTCAGCCGCAGCAGCCAGATGGATTGGCAATTGCACCTGCGCATCGAAGATCAGCGCGGTCAGCGTGAACGGATCGTCGTTGATTGTCGCCATGGGGAGATCAGTCCCCAGCAGGGTCCAATCGAGCGGGGTCATGCCGCCGCCGTGGCCCGTAGGGCCTGCCGATTGGTGAATCCAGCGGTCTCTTCAAGCGATGGGGAGGATCTTGCTGCCTCCCTTTTGCAATCCAACGCTGGGCGGGCCTAGGGTGGAGTTGCGGAGCTGGCAGAAGTGCTTGATCTCGGCCATCCCATCCGCCCCCCAACCTCGTGGCCCAGGAGGCACCACGGCGAATGACTAGATCCCTGCGGCGACCTGACCTTCGCCCGCACGGTTGCGCCACGTGCTTACCCTCCCCGCAAGCCACCTATGACCAATGATTCGGCGCCGGTTTTAACGATCGGTGAACTCGAAGCCAAATATCCGATGTATTGCAAAGCCCTGAGGCTGCTATTGCGCGAAGGCTGTACGCAGAAACAAATTGAACGTACCGTCTGTTGGGATCGATTGGCGATTTTGCACCACAGTTTGCCGAGACGTTATAAGTCTCCGGAATATCTTTTTTGGTTGTTTCGGCGCGAATGTGAACAGCAAAAACAAGTCCCTGAGATGGATCAAGCTTGACTTGACCTCAGCTTGGTTGATGAACCATCCTCAGCCCAAGGTGGTCAGCTGCAACCAGCAGCCACTGGGGGCCAGTTTCTCGATCACCATCTGTCGCCCCTGCTCTGAAGCCAATTGGCGAGCATAGCTGTGGGCGGCGACACTGGTGCGGAAGTGGAAAGCAGGAACTTCAGCTGGAACGATTTTCTCATTGCGTACCGCTTCGCGGACTCGGTAGGGGCCGTTCACTGTCTGCGCGTTCATGTAACAACTTTGGCCTAAGACTGGTGTGACTGGGAAATTCTGCTTGTTTTCTCTGGTTTTCGCCCGGGTCGTGACAACTCCTTGTTGGTTTTGGGTAAAGTTTGCTTTACATAATGGTCTTGCTTCAAGCGGATATCTGTCCATTGTCGGATGCGATCAAAGGCCAATGGTTTAGAAATCCCAAACACATAAAAAAACCGGCCCCGGCGGCAAAATCGGAGACGGTTGAGTCGAAATTCAATTTCCCTACCTATGAGTAGGGGATGGGTAGTTAACTTGAAAGATGCAAATAAAGAGGGCTGTCAAGGAATCAAGCCCTCCAAGATATCACCAGCGGTTGCGGTTGCCGCCACCACCGCCACCGCCACCGTAGCCACCGCCACCGCCGCCACCGCCGTAGCCACCACCACCACCCCGTTCGGGACGGGGCTCAGCCTTGTTGACACGGATGGCGCGACCCATCCATTCGACGTTCTGCAAATCGGCGATGGCCTTGGCTTCCTCAGCTTCGCTGGCCATTTCGACAAAAGCGAAGCCCCGCTTGCGACCGGTTTCACGGTCAAGGGGAAGGCTGCATTTGTTGACTTTGCCGTACTCGCCGAAGAGCTGCTGGACGTCCTGCTC
>Ga0207941_1000100_pt1 | contig 26553 bp, 33 predicted proteins | sample LakMenEpi13Sep12_FD_150695 | JGI IMG/M metagenome (GOLD analysis project Ga0207941, IMG submission 150695) | Freshwater microbial communities from Lake Mendota, WI - 13SEP2012 deep hole epilimnion (SPAdes) | ecosystem: Environmental > Aquatic > Freshwater > Lake > Epilimnion/Euphotic zone ...
TGGTCTTTGATGTGGCAGCCGGCTGGGGCCCGGCCGATCAACGGGTGCGGGACCTGGTGCCCGCTGGGGTGCCGTTGCTGTTGGTGGGCAACCAGTGCGACCGCTGCGGCCTGGCGGCTGGGGCGGTGGCGGCTGGGGGCGTGGAGGTTGGAGTTGGGGATGGTGCAGTTGTTGAGGCCGGAGCCCCCGCCCAGGTGTTGATCAGTGCCCTCAGCGGCGCCGGCGAGACGGAACTGGGCCAGATGTTGCTGCAATGCTGCGGCGCCAGTGCCAGCGAGGGTTTGCAGGTGGCCCTCAACGACCGCCAACGCCAGCTGGCCGCCGGTGCCGCCGAATCCCTGCAGCGCAGCCTGGAGGCCGCCGCCGATGGCCTGCCCTGGGATTTCTGGACGATTGACCTGGCCGCCGCCGCATCCACCCTGGGCGAGATCACCGGCGAGACCGTGACCGAGGCGGTGCTGGATCGGGTGTTTTCGCGGTTTTGTATTGGGAAGTGAGGGAGGGGATGTCAACCCGATGGTGCGTCATACCAATTTTCCAAGCTCAGTCCGGGGATGCGTTCGAATTCACGCAGGTTGCGGGTCACCAGGGTCAGGCCACGGGCCAGGGCCTGCCCGGCTATCAGGATGTCGTAGGCGCCGATGGGAGTGCCGCGGGCGGCCAACATGGCGCGAACTTCTCCCGCGTGGCGAGCGTCTTCGGTGTCGAGCGGCAGCACTTCGAAGCGCAGAGCGTCGACGAGCGCCAGATTGCGGTCGCGGCGCTCGCTCTTGAAGGCGCCGTAATAAAGCTCATGCATGACGACGGCACTGACACCCACGTCAGCAGGCACCAGCGCGTGGAGACGGCGGGATAGGGGACCGTTGGGTTCATTCAAGGCGGCGATCACCGCGTTGGCATCCAGCAGGTAGCGCATGCGGGGCGATCAGCCGAACAGCTGCTCAAGCTCCGGGCGGTCCTGTTCGGCTGGCTGCTCGCTGACCGCGCGCTGGACATCCGTGTCAATCGGACCGCTTAGGCCATCGAGCCAGGTCCAGTCCCGGGCGATGGGCTCAAGGATCAAGGCGGCGCCGTGCCGACGAATGCGCACTTCCGTGCCATCCATGCGGAATGCCTTGGGCAGCCGGACGGCCTGGGAGCGCCCAGACCAGAAGAGCTTCGCGGTGTCCATGGCACGACTGAGGAACGGTATGGATATCAAAAAGATATATCAGGGCTCAGCCCCAGAACGCGGCAGAGCCGCAGGTCGGTGTCGGCGGTGATCGCCTATTGGCCATTCCCAGCTTGGGCGTTTGGTCATGGGGCAAGGTCCGTTGGGCTGTGGAAGGGATTCAGCAAAGCCACGCCCGTGGGGAGGAAATCGGCCGTGTTGCGTGTCACCACGGTGAGGCCATGCAGCAGGGCGGCCTCCGCATCCAGCACCAACACCCGATCCCCGTAGGCCTCCAGCAGCACAGCCAGCCAGTGCTCCAGCGCATCGGCCTGGGTCCCATCGCCCCGGCGACGGATCAGATCCACGCTACGGCGCAGTTCACCGATGGTGATCGACGCCAAATACAACGGCTGCTCCTGCTCGCTGGCGGCAGCAAAGAAGGCCCGCACCCCCGGGTTGGCCCGCGAACCTTTGCGGGCTACGCTGATCACATTGGTGTCAACTAAAAACATCGGCGTCGTCCCCTCCTTCGGACTGGCGCGCGAAATCGGTGTCACGCCCCACATCCGGCATGGAGGCCAGCAGGTCGGCCAGTTTGCGGCGGGGTGGGCTCAACAGCGCCGTCGCCAAGATCGCGCGGTGCTCCGCTTCGGCGCTGCGGCCATGCTCTCCGGCCCGCTTCTTCAGGGCTCGCACCACGGTCTCCTCCACGCCTCGCACCAGTAGGTCAGCCATGACTGGCGGCGATGTGGCTGTCGATGCCAGCAGCGGTGTGGGCGGGTTCAATGCTGACGCGGCGCCACAACGACGAGGTTGTGCTCAGGTGTCCCGGAAATGCCTTCATTGCCCGTGGCGATCCGCATCGGCAGCCGCGCGCGCCGGCCACAGGCCGTGTGAAGTGGTATAAAAGTACTATGCTGATTTTGGCGACAGCTCAAGCTTGCTACGTTGACGCTTGATCTTGAAAGCCTTCAATGGCAGCCCGCTCCATCTCAGCCCCCTTGGCTGCCGGATCGCCAGGGCTGGTCAACCCTTCTCGCTGGAGCTCTGCTGCTCCTGATTTCATTTTTTTCGAACTACGGCGATGACCACCTCCTCCAGTTCGGAAGCCTCCCGGCCTCAGACCAGATCGGAATGGGCCTCCACCTTGCCGCCCTGGCGGCGCTTGCTGGCGATGCTCAACTGGCGACCCGTTTACGACATCGAACAGCGAACGAAGCAGCTCGAAATCGAGAACAAGCGTCTCGCCGCGCTCGAATCCAGGCTGGATTCCTTATTGCTCAATGCCGATTTATCCACGCAGACACCTCCCGCAACCGGCTCCAACTGAGTGAAGCCCTGGCGGTGTTGCTGGAGGAGATCAGGCTGCAAAAGCCCTGAGCTGGGCTTGAAATGCCACTCCCCAAGAGGTATAGCCAGGCCTTGGGAGCTTTCTCGATTAATTATGGCAATCGAGGCGAAGAAAAGCGGCCAATCCTGCTCGCTCGCTTTGGCGAAGAAGGCCCGTACGCCCGCATTGGCCCGCTCGCCCTTATGGGCTTCGCTGATCACTTTGGTGTCAACCAAGTACATGAACAGTGGCGTCAAGCCAAGACATCGGCCGCAACGCCCTCGTGATCCCGGCGCTCAAAATCGGCAACCCGGCCGACATCGGGCATGGAGGCCAAGAGTTCGGCCAATGGGCGCCGCCTCTGGAGTGAGCAAAACCGCCCCCAGGATGGCGCGGTGTTCGGCCTCGGCGCTGTGGCCATGGGCCCCGGCCCGCTTTTCTAGGGCCTTCAGCACCGCCTCATCCACGCCGCGTACCAGTCGATCAGCCACGTCCAATACATAGTTGCTAGCGGATGGTGGGATCAGCGAGCTCGCGCAGACTTCAGCCGTGCTGTTCGCGCAGCGTGATCAGCTGCTGCACCACCGCGAAGCGAGGGGCGAGATCCTGATAAGCCTGCTGCACATCTGGGTCGGCCAGAAAGGTGTCGCGTACCTCACGCCAGTTGGGGTGGTGTCTTGGATTGGCGGTATCCGCGGCACTCGCTTCAGCGGATTGAATAGGTAACGGGCCCATACGGAACATGCTTTGGCATCACAGCAGGTTATCCAGGTTTGGCTGAAAAAGTTTTTTATCAAGTAATTTTTTGTCAAGTAAGTAGCCCTGGCTCCGCTGGCGGAGTTGCTGGCAAACATGTCGCACAAGGCTGGGCTTGCACGAGGTGGGGCCTGAAGCTGGTCTGGTGGAGGCTTGGGCGGCAACTGCTGGGGCTGCCGCCCGTGCGCAGTCAGGGGGCCACCTCCGCTTCGAACAGCCGGTCCCCATCAGCCACTTTGGCGCGGCCGCTGCGCCGCTCAAACATCTCCTTCAGGGCTGGTACTACGGACTCGTCTACACCCCGCACAAGCAGGTCAGCTATGGCCTAGTTCACTGTTGCGATCGATGCTGGCTGAGGGATTGGGGCTTGCCGCCAGCACGAGCTGGCGTGCAAGAGCAGCCGCAACGCCGCCAGCACCGGGCGCGGGTTCTTGCGGTACATGCCAATCGCAGACAACATTGGATTCCGGCGAAGTAGAAGCTCCGTCGTTGCGGGTGATCACCCTAATATGGCGTGCCATCATGACACTTCAAACAGTGAACGTGGCAAGCCTGTTTGTCGAATGATCGACTGCAACGTGCCCATGCGAATCTCCGGGTGGTTTGGCACGGGAACAGTTGTCGTTGAATCTTGATTACACTTTTGCATCACAATATGACTTCCCCTTTGTCGAGCCGCGATGTAGCCGAATTGCTCCAGGATTCTGCAGACCTGTTGACCGGATAGAACTCGCAACTTACCCAACAGCCACCTCCAGATTGGTTACAAACACTTCGCTTCGTAGCCGATCCTGGATTTCGACTGGATCCGCAACTTCAAAGAATAACTCCAGTGCTTCAATCAGATTGGTTCGCGCCTCTTCGACAGTGCTGCCTTGGCTTGCGATATCTAGCTGTGGACATAGAGAAGTAAATCCATCTCCGTCGCGTTCGATAATGGCCGTAAAATGTTGAACCATTTTCATTTTACCTTATGAAAATATTGTCATCATAGCTGGTTGTCCTGGCATGGCTGCGAAAGCCATTATTCAAGAGGCCTTCCCCTGGCTCCCATCCCTGTTGCTGGCTCACTAAGTCGCATTCAGCAAAAACCGCAGCGCCGCCAGCAATCGGCGGGGGTTCTTGCGGTGCATCGCCATCCCGAGCCAGTAGGCGGCCTCCTCGCGGGCCATGGCATCGATGATCCCACGCACTCCGATCTGCTCACTGGCCTGAGCCACCCTTGCGAAGGCATCAGCCAGCAAGGCCCTGGCCAATCCTTGCCCCTGCACGCTGCGGTCCACGGCCAAACGAGCCGCCTGCAGCACGAAGTCGGTGCGGGTGAGGCCCGAGGCGCTTACGGCACGGTCGATCAGGGCTTGATCCTCGGGCGTGACCCGTAGGTTCCAGCTCAAACGGGCGGAGGCGGTCACGGCGCAGCTTGGAACTGAGGGCAATCCTGGCTGGGCTGGTAGACGGTGTTTATCAGGGGGGCTGGGCTCTTGCTGGCTGCGGCATCTGCAGGATCACCCCGGCGCCCTAGCCAGCCAAAATGCCCCCCCAGCCCCCGGCCACCCCCCATGCCCGGCCCTTTCCTTTCTTTCACGCCGGCCCTGGAGGCCCAGCTGCGCGCCTGGCTGGATGAAGATCTCGGCCGTGGCGATCTCACGGCCCCGGCCTTGGCGGGCCGACCGGCGCGGGCCCATTGGATCAGCAAGGCGGAGGGGGTGCTGTGCGGCGGGCCGTTGGCCTTGGCGCTGTTTCGCCTGCTGGATCCCCAGCTGGAGGGGCGCCTGCTGGTGGCCGATGGCGACCCGTTGGCCAAGGGTCAGCGGCTGCTGGAGCTCTCGGGCGATGCCTCCGCCCTGGTGGCCGCCGAGCGCACCGCCCTCAACCTGGTGATGCGCCTCTCCGGCATCGCTACGGCCACTGCCGCGTTGGTGGCCCAGCTGGCCGGCAGTGGCGTGCGCCTGGCCGACACCCGCAAGACCACGCCGGGGCTGCGGGTGCTGGAGAAATACGCCGTGCGCTGCGGGGGGGGCGTCAACCACCGCCTGGGCCTGGATGACGCCGCCATGCTAAAGGAAAACCACCTGGCCTGGAGCGGTGGCGTTGCTGCGGCGATTGCAGCGGTGCGATCCCAGGCCCCCTGGCCAAGCCGCATCATCGTGGAGGCCGAAACCGCCGCCGAAGCCGCAGCCGCCGTGCAGGCCGGTGCCGATGGCGTGTTGCTGGATGAATTCCCGCCGGCGGAGCTGGCCGATCTGGTGCCGCGGCTGCGGGGCCTGGCGGCGGGCCGTTCGTTGGTGCTGGAAGCCTCCGGCATCCAGCCCGATCAGCTGCGCCTTTATGCAGCCAGCGGCGTTGATCTGATCTCCAGCAGCGCCCCGGTGACGCGATCCCCCTGGCTCGATCTATCGATGCGCTTTGAGGCAGTGATCGCCTGAGGCGCGTTCACTGCCATCACACCGCCAAGCCTGTCTTGACAATTTTTCTTTGAAGTCTCTGTTGACCACCCCCGCCAGCCTTCCATAGGGTTGATCGAACCTGTCCCTGTCTGCCGTGGTTGTGCCGCGCTCCATTGCCGAGGGCATTCCCGCAGTAAGCCGCCGGCCGCGGCGGTTTGCGGCCCGTTGGGCGCCCCTGCTCAGCGGCGGCGTCCTGGCTCTGCTGCCCTGGGCCGCCTCGGCTGAGACGGTGCTCCAGAAGGCCCTGCGCACCGGCGAGCTGGTGATGGTGGGTACCACCGATTCCCCGCCTTTGATGAGCCTCAATGCCAAGGGGGAGCCGATCGGTTACGCCATTGAGGTGGGTCGCCGCATTGATGCCCAACTCACGGCCCAGCTCGGTGGCAAGGTGCATATTCGTTTTGTGCCGGTGGCCAACACCGCCGCCATGGTGCAGGCGGTTTCCAGTGGCGGCGCCGCCCTGGCCTGTGGAGTGCCGTTCAGCTGGGAGCGGGAGATGGTGGTGGATTTCTCCCTGCCCATCGGCCTCTCGGGCCTGCGGCTGCTCACCACCCGGCCTGACCTTGACGGCCGGCCGGATGCCCTCAAGGGTCGCCCCGTTGCCACGGTGAGCGGCTCGTTGGGGGCGACCGCCCTGCGCGCCCTGCAGCCCGCCGCCCGGGAGGTTTCATTCCCCACCCTCGATGGCGCCATGACAGCCTTGCAGCAGGGCAAGGTGGACGGGGTGCTCGGCGATTCCAACCTGCTGGCCGGACTGCGCAAGGCCCGTGGCCTCAGCTCCGCCCGCCTGGTGCCAGACGATCCTTTCACCACCTATGGCGTCGGCTGCATCACTCCCGAAAACAGCTCCGATCTGATCAATATCATCAACCTGGCCATCGCCAAGCAGCAGGCTGGATACCTCGAGGGTCGGCCCGATGCCGTCGCCAGCATCGATCCCTGGATCGGCCCGACCGGGGTACTGGGCATTCCCGCTGATCGGATCCGCACCTTCTTCCAGAGCAACCTGCTGAGCCGCGAATCGCTGTTGCTGGAGGCCGCCAAAGCCAAAGCCGCCCCCTGAATTCCGCCATCCCGCCTTCTTTCTTCTCCCGTCTCTCTCCGTTTCCGATGGCCCCCCTCCCCCGTTCCGGTCTGTTCGGTTTCCTGTTGCTGCTGGCCGCCCTGACACCGGCCCCTGGCCTGGGGGCATCCTCCTCGCCAGCCGCCGCCACTGTTGATGCCCGCCTCAGCCGCATCACCGTCGCCCTGCGCCAGCGACAGCTGGCCCCTGATGTCGATGGCGCTACCAGCGCCGAGCCGGGTGCCGCCGGCGCCGACACCAAGCTGGCCTGGGTGTTCCGCAACGGACCCTTCGGTGGTTTCCGCAATGGCTGGGGCAACGGCGGCTTCCGCAATGGCGGTTGGGGCAACGGCGGCTGGCCCAACATCGGCTGGCGCAATGGCTGGGGCAATGGCGGCGGCTGGCGCAATGGTGGTTGGTTCAACCGTTGGTGAGCCGGTGACCCCTGCCGCAGAGCCCAGCCCCTGGAGCGCTGGTGCCCCCTTTTCGGCGCGGCCGGCGGCGCCGGGCAGCCCCCACCCCGCCAACCCCGAGGGCTACGGGCCCCTGGAGCTGCTGGTGATCCAGCCCACCCCCTACTGCAATCTCGATTGCGATTACTGCTACCTCTCCAGCCGCGCCGATCGCCATCGCCTCTCGATGGACACCCTCGACGCGGCCCTGGAGCGGGTGCTGGAGAGCCCCTACGTGCAGGGAGATTTCACCTTGCTGTGGCATGCGGGCGAACCCCTCACCCTGCCGATCGCCTTCTACGACGAGGCCAGCGCCCGCATCGCCCGGGCCCTGGAGCGCTGGTCGGGGCCGCCACTGCGGATCCACCAGTCGGTACAGACCAACGCCATGGTGATCAATGACGCCTGGTGCGATTGCTTCGAGCGCCATCAGATCCACGTCGGTGTCAGCCTGGATGGCCCCGCCTTTCTGCACGATCGGCACCGCCGCACTCGCACCGGCTTGGGCAGCCATGCCGCCACGATGCGGGGCCTGGCCACCCTGCAGCGTCGCGGCATCCATTTCCAGGTGATCTGCGTCCTCACCGAGGAATCGCTGCACCACGCCGACACCTTGTTCACCTTCTTTGTGGATCACGGCATTCGCGATGTGGCTTTCAACATGGAGGAGACCGAGGGCGAGAATGCCGCCTCCAGCCTCGGCCGGCCCCAGTCCGAGGCCCTCTACACCGCCTTCCTGACGCGCTTCTGGCAGCTCTGGCAGGAACGGCCCCAGGATCTGCGCGTGCGGGAGTTCGAGGGCCTCTGCCAGCTGGCCCAGAGCGACAGCCGCGTCGAGCGCACCGACATGAACAATCCCTTCGCCATCGTCAATGTCGATTCCCGCGGCCATTTCTCCACCTTCGATCCGGAGCTGCTGTCGGTGCAAACCGAGGAATACGGCGATTTTGTGCTCGGCCATGTGATGCAAGACAGCCTGGTCTCGATCGTGGCCAGCGACAAGTTCCAGCGCATCTTGGGGGATCTGCGCTCTGGCATCGAGCGCTGCCGGGCGGAATGTGACTACTTCGGGGTGTGCGGTGGTGGCGCCGGCAGCAACAAGTATTGGGAGCACCGCAGCTTTGACTGCACCGAAACCCAGGCCTGCCGCTTCCGCGTCAAGCTCACCAGCGAGGTGGTGCTCTCGGGTCTGGAGACCATGCTGGAGCTGCCCGCCGCGCCCGTCAGCTGATTTCCCGCGCTCCGTCGCCTGACGGTGGATGATCGCTGGGTGTGCCTGCCGCCCCCAGAGCCTTCTCACCATGCTGTCGGTTTTCCATCGCCTCTCCGAACGGCTGCAGCTGGCCCTGGATCTTGCCTTTCCTGAGCAAGCGGCGGCGGCGCGGGATGCGGGTCGGCCCCTGGATCCCCAGCTGGTGGCCGCCAGCAAGCCCGAATTCGGCGACTTCCAAGCCAATGGGGCCCTGGCCCTGGCCAAGCCGTTGCGACGCTCGCCCCGGGACGTGGCTGCGGCGATCCAGGCCCAGTTGCTGCTGGATGGACCCTTCTTGGAGCTGTGCTTAGAGCCGGAGATCGCCGGGCCGGGCTTCCTCAACCTGCGCCTGCGGCCCGAGGCCCTGGCGGCGGAGGTGACCGCCAGGCTGGCCGATCCCCAGCGGCTGGGGGTGCCTTCTGTGGGGCCCGGTACGGCGCCGGTCATCGTCGATTTCTCCAGCCCCAACATCGCCAAGGAGATGCACGTCGGGCACCTGCGCTCAACGATCATCGGCGATGCCCTGGCGCGGGTGCTGGAGTTCCGCGGCCACCAGGTGTTGCGGCTCAACCATGTGGGCGACTGGGGCACCCAATTCGGCATGCTGATCACCCATCTCAAGCAGGTGGCGCCCCAGGCCCTCACCACCGCCGATGCGGTCGATCTGGGCGATCTGGTGGCCTTCTATCGCCAGGCCAAGGCCCGCTTTGATGCCGATGAAACCTTCCAGACCACCGCCCGCGAGGAGGTGGTGCGGCTGCAGAGCGGCGATCCGGTCAGCCGCCGGGCCTGGCAGTTGCTGTGTGAGCAATCGCGGCGCGAATTCCAGGCCATCTACGACCGCCTCGATATCCGCCTGACCGAACGGGGCGAATCCTTCTACAACCCCTACCTCGAGGCCGTGGTGGCCGATCTCGATGCGTCGGGGCTGCTGGTGCAGGACGACGGGGCCCAGTGCGTTTTCCTCGAAGGGGTGAGCGGCAAGGAGGGCAAACCGCTGCCGGTGATTGTGCAAAAAAGCGATGGCGGCTTCAATTACGCCACCACCGATCTGGCCGCGATTCGCTATCGCTTCGCTGCCCCACCCGCCGGTGATGGCGCCCGCCGGGTCATCTACGTCACCGATGCCGGCCAGGCCAGCCACTTCGCCGGCGTGTTCCAGGTGGCCCGGCGGGCCGGTTGGATTCCCGCCGAGGCGCGGCTGGAGCACGTGCCCTTTGGCCTGGTGCAGGGGGAGGATGGCAAGAAGCTCAAGACCCGCTCCGGCGACACCGTGCGCCTCAAGGATCTGCTCGACGAGGCCGTCGAGCGCTGCGAGGCCGACCTGCGCCGCCGTCTGGCCGAGGAGGGCCGCGCTGAGAGTGAGGAGTTCATTCGCCACGTCGCCACCACCGTGGGATTGGCGGCGGTCAAATATGCCGACCTCAGCCAGAACCGCACCACCAACTACCAGTTCAGCTTTGATCGCATGTTGGCCCTGCAGGGCAACACGGCCCCCTATTTGCTGTATGCGGTGGTGCGCATCGCCGGCATCGTCCGCAAGGGGGGAGACGGGGTCGAAACAAACATCCAGGGGCGCCAGCCGCTGGCGGCGAGCACCGCTGAATCCGTCTCCCTCCACTTCAGCGAGCCCCAGGAATGGGCCCTGGTGCGCCAGTTGCTCGACTTCGATGCGGTGATCGCCGCTGTGGAGGACGAACTGCTGCCCAACCGGCTCTGCGCCTATTTGTTTGAGCTCAGCCAGGTGTTCAACCGCTTCTACGACCAGGTGCCGGTGCTCAAGGCCCCGCCGACGGCGCGGGATTCCCGGTTGGCCCTCTGCCGCCTCACGGCCGACACCCTCAAGCTGGGCCTCGACCTGCTGGGCATTGCCACCCTGGAGCGGATGTGAGGCTGGGACCAGGAAGAGCGCGACCTGCTGGAGCGATCGGCCTAGGTGCTGCGCTGGGGTTATGGCGAGGCGATGCAATGGTGGTTGGCCTAACCATCCCAGAGTTCCGCCAGCTCCAGCCGCAGCCCCGGCAGCAGCTCGCCGCCCTCCAGCACCTCGGCCGGCTCGATCCGTTGGATCTGCGGCGCAGCGGAGTCGTCCGCACCCGCCTGCCAGATCTCCACCGCCCGCTGCTGCGGAATCAACAGCCAGCCCAACCGGGCGCCATTGGCTAGGTAGGCGGCCAGCTTGCGGCGCAGGGCCTGGATGCCCCGGGGCCCCCCATCCGAAGGACTCACCAGCTCCACCACCAGATCGGGGCACAGCGGCGGAAAGCCGCTGCGTTGATCCGGCGTCAGAGCCTGCCAACGCTCCAGCCGCACCAGGGCCGCATCGGGACTGAGCACAGAGCCATCGGGGAGGCGGAAGCCTCCCGAGCTGTCGAAGGCCTTCCAGCCCCCCTCGCCGAGGGCCCAGATCTGCAGGCGGGTGTTCAGGAGGTTGTTGCGGGCGCTGGTTTCTCCGCCTGTCGGCGTCATCTCGATCACCTGACCATCGGCCGTGAGTTCCAGCACCGCCCCGGGGTTCGCCGCACACACCAGGGCGAACTGCTGAGGCGACAGCCGCAGATCCGCTGGCAACAGCAGAGGCTTTAGCCCGGTGCCAGGGGCCTGCGGGGTGGCGGCAGCGGGTGGGGCGAGAGTCATCTCACCAGCGGAGCATGGACCTCATTTTAGGAAGCGCCGCCATCTAGCGTCAGGCAATGGATCGACCCGCTGCACCCCAGGCGGCCCCGCCGTCCCCCCAAGCTGCTGAAGCCCCTGCACCCCCACCGGCGCGAGCCGAGGTGGAGTGCCTGCAGGCCTATAGCGCTCCCCTGGAGGGGCGGCGGGGCATGCTGCGGCTCGATTTCAACGAAAACACCGTGGGTCCCAGCCCCAAGGTGGTGCAGGCGATTCGGGCGATCCCGGCCGAGCATTTCGCCATCTATCCCGAATACGACGGCCTCCAGGCGGCGGTGGCGGCCTCCTTGTTGCGCACTTCTGGGCTGCGCACTTCTGGGTCGGAGGCGGGTCCGGGGCTGGAGCCCCACCACATCGGCCTGTTCAACGGCGTCGATGCGGCCCTGCACGCGGTGTTCCAGGCCTACGGCGCTCCCGGCGATCGCCTGCTCACCACCAGCCCCACCTTTGGCTACTACTCCCCCTGCGCCCGCATGCAGGGCATGGCGATTGAGGCGATCCCCTACCGCCAGCACGATTTCGCCTTCCCATTCGAGGCGATCCGCGCCGCTTTGACTCAGGGCGATGCCGCTCTGGCCAGCGAGTCCCAGCCCTGGATCCCGCCGCGCCTGCTGCTGATCTGCAATCCCAACAACCCCACCGGCACCCGCCTGGCGCCCGAGCGGATCCTGGAGCTGGCGGCAGCCGCGCCCGCCACCCTCGTGGTCGTCGATGAGCTCTATGAGGCTTTCAGCGGCGACAGCGTGCTACCCCTGCTGTTGGCTGGCGCTGGCGGCGCCGCCGCCGCCCAGGCGCCAGGGGCGTCCGACCCCTTTGCCGCTTTCCCCAACCTGCTGGTGCTGCGCTCGCTTTCCAAAACGGCAGGTTTGGCGGGGTTGCGCATCGGCTTTGCCATCGGCCATCCCGCCGTGGTGGATCGGGTCGGAAGGGTCACCGGGCCCTACGACATCAACAGCTTTGCCGTGACCGCCGCCTATGCGGCCCTCGACGACCAGGCCTATGTCGATGACTTTGTGGCTGAGGTTTTGGCGGCCAAGGCTTTGCTGCAGCAGCGTCTGACGGCGGGAGGGTGGCGTCACCAGGGGGAAGGGGGCAACTATCTGCTGCTCTGGCCCCGGGCCCGGGGGGCCGCCGCCGTCGAACAGCGGCTCAGGGATGCCGGCATCCTGGTGCGCTCGATGGCGGGCAAGCCCCACATCGACGGCAGCCTGCGGGTCAGCATCGGCACCCGCGCCCAGATGGAGCAGTTCTGGAGCGCCTGGCAACAGGCCGATTCCTGAACTCCCCTTGCCGGCGACACCGGGGGGTGCTGCCGCAGCGTACTTGGGGCGCTTCAGGCCGTCGCCTGGGTAAGAAAGTTGGCCAGCAACTGGTGACCCGCCTGGGTCAGCACGCTTTCGGGGTGGAATTGCACCCCCTGCAGGGCCGGGTGTTGACGGTGTTTCAGGCCCATGATCGTGCCGTCCTCCAGCCAAGCCGTCACTTCCAGGCACTCCGGCAGGCTGGATCGCTCGGCGATCAGGCTGTGGTAACGGGTGGCGGTGAGGGGATCGGGCAAACCCGAGAACACCCCGCCGTTGTTGTGGTATATGGGAGAGGTTTTGCCATGCATCAGCTGAGGGGCCCGCACCACCCGGCCGCCGAAGGCCTGGGCCAGGCACTGGTGGCCCAGGCACACCCCCAGAATTGGCACGCTGGCCCCCAGCTGCTGGATCACCTCCAGACAAACCCCTGCCTGATCAGGGTCCCCCGGACCTGGGGAGATCAAGATCGCGGCTGGATTGAGGCCCTTGATCGCCTCCAAGCTAAGGGCATCGTTGCGTTCGACCCTCAGATCGGCCGCCAGGGGATGGTCGGCGGCTAATTCGCCGAGGTATTGGACCAGGTTGTAAGTGAAGCTGTCGTAGTTATCGAGAACCAGAAGCATGGGGCGCCACGGCGGGCGAAAGTGGCCCCATTCAAAGCCCGAGGCGGGCTAACAGGGGCGGCACCAGCAGCAGCGCCGCGATCAGCATCGAGGCCAGGGCCGCCACCAGCACGGCAGCGGCGGCGCAGTCCTTGGCGATGCGGGCCAAGGGGTGATATTTACGGCCAATCGCCAGGTCGACCACTGCTTCGGTGGCGGTGTTCAGCAGTTCCAACACCAGCACCGCCGTCACGGTCAGCACCAGCAGGGCCAGGCGGTCCAGGCTGAGCTGCAGCCACAGGCCCAGGCCGAAGGCGAAGCTGCCGATAAAAACATGGATGCGGAAATTCCGCTGGCTGACAAAGCCATAGGCCAGACCCTGGGCCGCATAGCGAAAGCTGGAGGGCAGGTCACCGGCCACCTTCCAGGCGCTGTTGCGGCCACGGCCTTTTTGGGGCTGGCTGTTGCCACTCACAGCGCGTAGATGGGAAGTGGGGTCATCGGAAGCAAGCATGAACCACCCGCCGGCCTGAGTCGACGCCAGAATGTGGAGCAAACCTTAAGCCCATTCCCGCGAGCGATCTTGATCTCGGATCAACCCTGCTTGGAGATCGGCACACCCGCCTGGACCAGCAGCAACTCCTGCCGCGCCAGCATCCGTTCCAGACTGGCGGCATCTGGGTGGTCCCAGCCGAGCAGATGCAACAGCCCATGGCTGGCCAGAAACCGTAGTTCCTGTTCCAGGTCATGGTCGTGGTCCTGGGCCTGCCGCGCTGCGGTCTCCAGCGAAATAACAATGTCCCCGAGTTCCAGGGGTTCAGCTTCCCCCAGTTCGGCCAGCGCGCCTGGGGGTAGGGGCGCCTCCTGGGCGGCGAAGGCCAGCACGTCGGTTGGGCCTTCCTGCTGGCGCCACTCCCCATTGAGCACCGCGATGCTGCGGTCATCGGTGATCAGCAGACCCAGGCTGTAGGCCGGGGCCCGCAGCTCCGCCGGCAGCTCATGGCTTAGTTGGCCCAGCCAGTCGCCCAGCAGGGCTTGCCAGTGGCACTCGGCCTGGTCGCCAGATGTGAGTGGGGCCGCTGCTGCCAGCTGGGGCGCCAAGGCGGCGGCCAAGGGAGAACCATCGCCGCCCTCCAGCCGCAGGGTCAGCTCCAGGCTGGGTGCGGATCTCACTGGGGCATCGCGGGGCGACCGAGCCAGGCGATCAGCAGCAGAAAGGCCACCAGCCCCACGGCGGTCAGTCCGAAATGAAACAGGCTCTGGCGGCCCTTGCGCACCATGTTGCGCATGGCCAGTTTGACAAAACCGGCATCGGCTTCCGGCCCGTTGTTCGGCGCTTGTTCGTCTGTGTTCATGCTGCTTCCCCAGCGCCCACCTCGACACCCTGGCGCAGCAGGGATTGGATGAAGGGGTCGAGATCACCGTCCATCACCCCTTGCACGTCGGTGGTTTCTGAGCCGGTGCGCAGATCCTTCACCATTTGGTAAGGATGGAAGACATAGTTACGGATCTGGTTGCCCCAGGCCGCCTCGACGATGTCGCCCCGGATGTCGGCGATCTCGGCGGCCCGTTGCTCCTGGGCGATCACCAACAATTTGGCCATCAGCAGGGCCATGGCCTTTTCCTTGTTCTGCAGCTGGGAGCGCTCCTGGGTGCAGCGCACGGCCAGGCCGGTGGGGATGTGCAGGATGCGCACCGCCGTTTCCACCTTGTTGACGTTCTGGCCGCCGGCGCCGCCGGAGCGGGAGGTGGTCACCTCCAGGTCTTTTTCGGGGATGTCGAGCTTCACATCTTCATCCAGCTTGGGCATCACCTCGACACCGGCAAAGCTCGTCTGCCGTTTGTCGTTGGCGTTGAAGGGCGAGATGCGCACCAGGCGGTGGGTGCCCTTTTCGTTGCGGAGATAGCCATAGGCGTAGCGCCCGTCAATTTCGATTGTGCAGCTTTTGATGCCCGCTTCTTCCCCTTCGGAGAGTTCATCCACCGTCACCTTCATGCCGTGGTCTTCGGCCCAGCGGGTGTACATGCGCATCAACATCAGGGCCCAGTCCTGGGCATCGGTCCCCCCGGCGCCGGCGTTGATGGAGATCACCGCCCCCTCCTTGTCGTAAGTGCCGGCGAGCAACCGCTCCAATTCCCAACGGTCCAGGTCGGAGCGCAGGCTTTGGAGGCCCGCATAGGCTTCTGCCAGCAGGTCGTCGTCTGGTTCGAGGTCGTAAAGCTCGAGGGTGGCCCGGCCGTCGTCGATCAGTCCTTGCCAGCGGCTGAGCTGGGACAGTTGGGCTTTCACCTCATCGAGCTGGCGCATCTGCTTTTGGGCATTGGCCTGGTCATCCCAGAACGTGGGCTGGGAGGCGAGCTGCTCGAGATCCCGCTGGCGGGCATTCAGGGCCGGTACGTCAAAGACAGTCCTGGGCATGGCCCAGGCGGTCGGTGAGCTCGGAGAGGTCGCGTTTGAAATCCGTGAGGTCGAGCACGGGGGCACTTCATGGCTGAGGTCGACCGTACCAGTGGGGCGGGGCCCCCAGCTGGCCGTGGTCGGTGACTTGCCTACGCTCAGGGGATGTTTGCCCATGATTGACCCATGGCCCAGTCCACGATCGGGCAGGAACCCTCCGATTCGGCCTCCGGGGAACCAGCCCGGGTGGAGATCTATACCTGGCAGTTCTGCCCCTATTGCATCCGTGCCAAGGCGCTCCTTGACCGCAAGGGCATCGTCTACAGCGAGTACCGGATTGATGGCGATCAGGAGGCCCGGAGCCAAATGGCGATCCGCGCCACCGGCCGCACCAGTGTTCCCCAGGTGTTTATCAATAACATGGGTCTTGGCGGCTGTGACGATCTGTACGCCCTCGAGCGCAGCGGCGAGCTCGATGGCCTGCTGGGCCGGCAAGCGTGATCACCACCGGCGAACGTCAGGGGGCCCAGCTCTTTGTGGTCGACCCGATCGAGCGACTGCGGCCAAGCAAGGATTCCAGCGTGGCGCTGATGCAGGCGGCCCAGAGGGCCGGCCTCGAGGTTTGGGTCTGCAGCCTTGCCGACCTTTCCGCCCGCGCCGATGACGCCCTCGGGGCGGCTGGCCACCGCGCCCATGGCTGGGTACGTCGCCTCACCCTGGCGCCCATGGCCTGCGAGGGCGGCCAGTGGCAGGTTCCCGACCCCTGGTTCAGCGCCGCAGAGGCCCAGCTCCTGCCCCTCGATCGTTTCGGCTGGATCTGGATGCGCAAGGACCCGCCGGTGGATGAGGCTTATCTCTATGCCACCCATCTCCTTGACCTGGCCAGCGCCAGGGGCGTGCGCGTCCTCAACCGTCCCGATTCCCTGCGCGGCCACAACGAGAAATTGAGCGCCCTGCGCTTCAGTTCCCTGATGGCCCCGTCGTTGGTGAGCAGCCGGGTCGACCAGCTGGCCGCCTTCGTGGCCGACCACGGCGAGGTGGTGCTCAAGCCCCTCGGCGGCCGCGCCGGCCAAGGGGTGGTTTTTGCCGCCGCCGGCACGCCGGGCCTGCGGGCCCTGCTCGAACTGGTTACCAACCAGGAGCAGTTGCCAGTGATGGTGCAGGCGTTTCTGAAGGGTGTCGAGGCCGGCGACAAGCGCATCCTGCTGGTGGACGGCGAGCCCCTCGGGGCCGTCAATCGCTTGCCGGTTGCTGGCGATTTCCGCAGCAACCTGGCCGTTGGAGGCATCCCCCAGGCCTGTGACCTGAGCGAACGGGAGCGGCAGATCTGTGGCGAGCTCGCCCCCTGGTTGCGCCGGGAGGGTCTGTTTTTTGTGGGCATCGATGTCATCGATGGCCACCTCTCTGAAATCAATGTCACCAGCCCCACCGGCATCCGCGAAGTCGAGCGCTTGGCCGGTGTGCCCCTGGCCGATCTGGTGCTGCAACGCCTGCTGCAGGGCGCGGCCCCCCCGGTGGCCGTCTGACCCGTCAGCAGGGGGCCAGGTCGTGGCTGGGATCGCCCAGCAGGTGCAGTTGCTGCTGCAGAACCCCCAGCTTCAGGGCCACCTCCTGCAGTTCGCGCTCGGGCTGGGAGCCGCAGACCAGTCCGGCTCCGGCCGTCAGTTCCAGTTGGTCCCCGCGCAGGGTGCCGCTGCGGATCGCCACCCGCAGGTCGGCATCGCCTTCACTGTCAAGCCAGCCGATGGGGGCGGCGTAATGGCCCCTTTCGAAGGGTTCCAGCGTGCGCAGCCAGGCCATCGCCTGGCGACGGGGCAGGCCAGCCACGGCGGGCGTCGGATGCAGAGCTTCCGCCAGGGTCAGGGGGTGCTGCCCCCCCAGGCGGGCGGTGATTGGCGTGTGCAGATGCACCAACGCTCCATGGCGCGCCAGGCGCGGGTGTCGGGAACGCCGCGGGTTCAGGCCAGCCGCCTGCAGCACTTCAGTGATCGTGTCCACCACCAGCTCGTGTTCATGGCGGTCCTTGATGGAGCCCAGCAGGTCGGGGGCGGCTTCCCCCTGGGGGGCGGTGCCGGCCAGGCCGTCGCTGCGCAGCTGTCCCTGACGCACCGTCAGCAAGCGCTCGGGGGAGGCCCCCAGCAGGGCTTCGCCAGGGCGGCGCTGCCAGAGAAAACGGCAGCTGCCGCTTTGGCTGTGGCGCAGCTCGGCTAACAGGGTCAGGGGATCGGGGGCGGATTCCAGCCGCAGTTGCTGGCGGGCCGCCAGCACCAGCTTGCGCAGGTCACCGCCCCGCACCAGTTCGAGGGCCTTCTCCAGGGCCTGCCGGTAGCCCACCTGCCAGGAGGGCTCGATGGCCAGTGGTGTCGCCCACAGCTTGGACGCACGGCTGGGGCTATCGCCTGCGGCGGCGCAGGTTTCCAGTTGCCGGGCCTTCTCCCACAGTTCTTCGGCCAGCCCCCGGGGCGTGACGCCGCCACCCAGTCCCCCCTGCAGTCGCAGCCAGCAATGGTGCCCCTGGCGACTCAGCTGCCAGCGGGGCAGCACCGCCTGCACCCCCGGGGCGCCGTCGCCCGGCAGCAGGGGGCTGGCGAAGAAGGCAAAGGCCAGCAGCAGCCGGGGCCTGGCCAGCGCCGGGCAGGGCAAGGGCCCGCTGGCCAGGCGGCTGAGGGTGAGAGCGCTGAAGCGCTGGGCCAGCTCAAAGCGGCGCGGGCCGCTGAGTTCGAGGTGGTGGGCGCGACCGCTGGCCGCCAGGCAGAGGCCAGGACTGCCATCCCAGAGGAAGCGAAAGCCTTCGCCATCCTGCAGCTCGGGCAGCACCCGCAGGGGATCGACCGGGGCCAGGGGCATGGCCAGGCTGATCAGCCCGTCTTCGTCGTGACCTGCGGCCAGCCGGGTGGCCTCTGCTGCTAGGTCGGAGAAGGACGGAGGAGCCTGCACCGGGAAACCTCGAAACCGGGGAGAAGGCTCGACAAATGTATGGGGCGTTGTCGGGCCCACGACGGTTGATGGCCTTGGAAGGGCCCAGGTCGTAGCAAGCCGTTACGCCCCGGGGGGTACCGTGACGACAAGACCACACTTTTGCCAGGTGCAGTGGATATAATGCAATTTGACTGGGTGGTTTGTTTGAAATTCACTAGAATTTTCTCGGCGAAAGGGTCGCTTTAATGGCCGCCTATTCACGCTTGACCTTATTTGGTTACTGGCTTGGTCCTGTTTTTATCCTTCTCAGTCACGCCGGTTGCCTGTTGTTGCTGGCTACCGGCCTCAGCCCTGGGGCCATGGCCTGGGCCTTGGGCCTTTACCTGATCCGCATGTTGGCCACCACGGCCATCTACCACCGGCTGCTGACGCACCGCTCCTACGACACCTCCCCAACCCTGTTGCGCCTCGGGTGCTTCGTGGGTGCCAGTGCCGGCCAGATGGGCCCCAGCTGGTGGAAAGCCCACCACCTGGCCCACCACCGCAGTTCCGATGCGGCGGCGGACGTCCATTCGCCGTTTCAGCCCCACGCCGGTTTCAGGGGGTTCCTTTGGTCCCAGGGAGGTTGGTTGCTTTCTCCCCAATTCCTGCCCCAGGCCCTGCCCGCCGATGTGGAAGCGGATCCCGTGCTGCGGGCCATCGACCGCTTCCACTTCGTGCCGCTGCTGCTGCTGGCCCTGCTGTCTTATCAGATCGGTGGGCTGGCCTATCTGGGGGCTTTCTGTCTCAGTACCACCCTGCTGTTTCACGGAGTTCAAACGGTCAATTCCCTCAGCCACCTCTTCGGCAGCCAGCCCTTCCGCACCGCCGACAACAGCCGCAACAACTCTTTGGTGGCCTTCCTCACCCTTGGCGAGGGCTGGCACAACCTGCACCACGCCTTCCAGCATTCGGCCCGCCATGGCTACAGCTTCCGTGGCGATCGCCTCGTGGCTCTGGTGGATCCCACCTTTGGCTTCATTCGCTTGCTGGAGATCCTGGGCCTGGCCTGGAAAGTGAAGTTGCCCAGTGATCGCCAGCTGCAACGGCGCAGGCTTTGCGGCGATTCCCCGGGGCCAGCCATGGGCCTCGATAAGGTCGCTGCCGAGGCCATGCCCATCCCGGAAGTGATGCGGGGCTGATCCCTGTCTTGGCCCCGAAGCTGGCGCCAGGGCTGCTCAAATGGTTCGGTTCCAGCCGTTGCCCCCCTCCTTCATGTCGGATCCAAGGCCCGAGCGGCGGCGCCTCTGGAAGGCCGCCATCAAGTGGCCGATGTATGCCGTGGCGGTCATGCCGGTGCTGCTGGCGGCCGGCTGGCGCCGCAGCCAAGGGTTGCCGGTCAGCCAGTCCCAGCTGCTGTTGTTTCTGCTGGCGGCGGTGTTGCTGCTGGCCTGGGAAAACCTGGCTAACGATGTCTTTGATGCCGACACCGGCGTCGATGCCCACGGCAAGCCCCATTCCCTGGTCAATCTCACCGGCCGGCGGGATCGGGTGGCGGTGTGGGCCAATGGGGCCCTGCTGCTTGGCCTGCTGTTGATGGCGCTGGTCGCTTTGCGCAGCACCCCGGCGGTCTTTGGACTGGTGCTGTTGTGTTGCGGCTTGGGATACATCTATCAGGGACCGCCCTTTCGACTGGGCTACCGCGGCCTGGGAGAACCCCTCTGCTGGCTGGCTTTCGGCCCCTGCGCCACCGCCGCAGCCCTGCTGGCCCTGGCCCCCGTTCAGCCGGCCGCTGCCCCCGGCGGCGGCGCCATCCCCTGGGGCACCGCCCTGGTGCTGGGCAGCGGTCCGGCCCTCGCCACAGCCCTGGTGCTGTTCTGTTCCCATTTCCATCAGGTGGCCGAGGACGCCTCCCATGGCAAACGCTCGCCGGTGGTGCGCCTGGGCACCGCCCGGGCCGCTGGCCTGGTGCCCTGGTTTGTGGCCACCTCCCTGGCCCTGCAATGGGCGCCGGTGCTGCTGGGTTGGTGGCCCCTTTCGGCCCTGCTGGGGGCCATCGGCCTGCCCCCCGCCCGCTCCCTGATCCAATTGCTGGGCCAGGCCCATGACCAGCCCGAACGCATCACCGGCAGCAAGTTTCTGGCCCTGCGCTTCCAGGCCCTCAGCGGCCTGGGCCTGGCGGCGGGCCTGGCCCTGGCCCCCTGGCTGGCCCGGCTTGGCGCCGTTGGCATCGGGCCGATCCAGGGGCCATGAGCGCCAGCGGCGCCGGCGTTGATGCGCTGCTGCGTTTGAGCTGGCGACCCTTCTCTTTTGTGCTGCCGACGGCCCTGGTCACGGCCCATGGGGCGGTGAGCCAGCGCTGTGGTTGGCTGCTGCGACTGGAGAATGGCGAGGGACGGCTGGGCTGGGGGGAGGCGGCGCCGTTGCTGCTGGCCCCGAACCCCCGGGCCCTTGCCTGTCCGCTCGCGGCGGCCGCCCTGGCGGATCTAGGCCCCGTCCGCAGTCGCCATGAGCTGGAAAGGTTGCTGCCCACCTTGCCGTTGGCGCTGGGCTTTGCCCTCGGCTCGGCCCTGGCCGAACTGGAGGGCCGGGTGGGGCCGGGCGCCGGCGGTTGGCGGTCGGCTCCCGCTGCGGCCTGGCTGTTGCCCGCGGGGGAGCCGGCCCTGGCCGCAGTCGACCAGCTGCTGGCCGCTCAGGGCAGCCTGCGCCCCCCCCTGACCTTCAAGTGGAAGGTGGCCGCGGCGGACGATGGCCTGGAGCGGGCCGTCCTGGAGGGGCTGCTGGACCGCCTGCGCCCCCCAGACCGGCTGCGCCTCGATGCCAATGGCGGCTGGGACCGGGCCACCGCGGCCCGCTGGGCCGATCGGCTGGCGGACGAGCCCCGGCTGGAATGGTTCGAGCAACCCCTGCCTCCCGAGGATGGCGAGGGTTTATGGGCTTTGGCCGCTCGCTTGCCCGTCGCCCTGGATGAATCCCTGCGGGCCGATCCCGGCTTGTGTCACCGCTGGCCGGGGTGGCAGGTGCGGCGGCCGGCGATCGAGGGCGACCCCAGACCCCTGTTGGCCCAATTGCAGGCGGGTGTCCCCTGGCTGATGGTGAGCACCGCCCTGGAAACGGGGCTGGGTCGCCGTTGGATCGACCATCTGGCGGCCCTTCAGGCCGAGGGTCCCACACCCACGGCACCGGGTCTGGCGCCCGGTTGGACCCCAGAGGGGCCCCTGTTTGCGGCCGATCCCGAGCGGGTGTGGGAGGCCGTGTCATGAGGGGGGCGGTGGCGTGAGGGGGGCGGATCCCCTGGTGCTGGCGGCGGCCGGGGCGCAGGACCCCCTGGTGCCAGGGATCCTCGCTGCCTGGGCGCAGGGGCGGCCGGTGGCCCTGGCCGCTCCCGTCGATCGGCTTGAGCTGGAAGCGGCCCTGGGCGACGGCAGCGATTGGCCATTTCGGGGGGCCGCCGTTGTCCTTGGCAGTGGCGGTAGCAGCGGCCGACGTCGCTGGTGCCTGCAACCCCTCGCCCACCTGGAAGCGTCGGCGGCGGCCAGCGCCGCTCTGCTGCTGGCCCAGGGCCTGGATCCAGCCACCTGCCTCCACCTCAATCCCTTGCCCCTGCATCACGTCAGCGGCCTGTTGCCCCTGGTGCGCACGCGCCAGTGGGGCGCCCAGCTGGGCCTGCTCCCCGCCGCCTGGATGCGCGATCCTGACCTGCTCGCCCAGGCGGCGCCGCTGCCCGACCAGCGTCCGGTGGTGTTGTCTCTGGTGCCCACCCAATTGACCCGCCTGATGACCACGGCGGCGGGTGTGGATTGGCTGCGCCGCTGTGCCGTGATCTGGGTAGGGGGCGCGGCCCTGGCGCCAGCGCTGGCAGCCCGGGCGCGGCACCTGGGCCTGCGGCTTTCCCCTTGCTATGGCGCCACCGAAACCGCCGCCATGGTGTGTGCCCTGGCGCCCGACCGTTTCCTGGCCGGCGAATCTGGCTGTGGGCCGCCCCTCGTCGATGTGGCCCTGCGCCTGGATCGGAAGACGGGGGCGCTGGAGGTGCGCACGGCGCGGCTCGCTTGCGGTTGGCTGGAGGCCGGTCGGCTGACCTCCCTGGCCCCCGGAGCTGGCGGTTGGTGGCGCAGTGGCGATGCCGGCCGCCTGGACCCCGGTGGCTTGACCGTCTTGGGCCGCCTCGATGGTGCCCTGCAGAGCGGTGCTGAAACGGTCTTCCCTGAAGAGTTGGAGGGGCGGCTGGTCGCGGCGGCCCAGGGGCGTGGCTTGCCCCTGGAGGCGGTGTTGCTGCTGGGGCAGCCGGAAGCGGAATGGGGCGAGCGGTTGCTGGCCCTGGTGCGCCCCCAGCCCGGGGCCGATGGTGCCGCCCTGATCTCCGCTTTGGAGCAGCTCACGGCCCCCTGGCGGCCGGCGGATCGCCCCCGCCGCTGGCACCTCTGCGGCGAACTGGCCCCCAATGCCGCCGGCAAGTGGGAACGCTCGCGTTGGCGGCGCTGGTTAGCCGAGGCGTGAGGAACTGCCCACCAAATCAACAAAAATGTAGTTGGCGTGGCTAATTGGCCTGGATATTGGCTGGGATGGGGTTAATTTGGCTGGGCACCAAGGCTGCGAGGGGTCCCTGCTGGTTGTATCCGTACGTGGCGATGCAGGGTGAATTAATTCACGTTTTTGGTAGTTTTGCATCCATTCCACTAATGGCTAATTCATTGGTTCTGTCGTCTGGTCCTGCGGGCGACCTGCAGGCGTTTCGGCCCCTGCCCAACGGGGGGCTTGCCTCCCATTCACTGGCCTACAAAAGCACGCGCCTAATGGCTCGTGCCGTCAATGGGATGCAGATGGCCCTGGCCGAGGCCTATATCAATGGGATGGAAATCCCCGATTCTTTGTATCGGGCCATGCTCCATGGCACGATGCCAACTCTGTTTCGAAGCTTTCCTGGCCTGCTGGCTCCCTATGAATGGGTTTTGACGGAGTCAGATCGCCTGGCGGAGTCTTCCGGCGAACTGATGAAGATTCAATATGACCTGCCCCAGACGATGCTCAATGGAATGCTGGGGGATTGGGAGCCGATTTACCCCAAGTACAGCATGGGGCTTTGGGAAAATGGGGCTGCCGATCTGGAGGAGTCGCAAAAACAAATGATCGACCAGCTGATTGAGAGGCTTGGTATTGAGGATGGCGATCACATTCTTGACTTCGGCTGTGGTTGGGGTTGCGTACCTAACTACATAATGTCCAAGTTTGCCAATGTTCGCTTTACGGGTGTCAACCTCAGCCACCAGCAATGCACATACATGCGCGCCAAGATGAACGATCCCCGCAGCCAGCTCAGCTCGGGAAGGTTCACCCTGTTAGAAGGAGACCTAAATGACATTGAGTTTGCCGAGAAATTTGACAAGATAGTTTCCGTGGGTGTTTTTTGCCATGTGGGCAACCTGACCCAGTCGCTGCAGAAGTTGGCCTCCCTGCTCAAGCCCCAGGGTCGGGCTTTGATCCATATCATCACGGTAAGAATCCCTAATAACATGTCATCGGGGTTCACCCATAAATACATTTTCCCCCATGGTAGGTATTGGAATCATGACGCCATCCCAAGTCATAGTCGTGATCTTAAAACAGTGAAGCGTTGGTATATCAACGGCATGAATTATCATCAGACCCTTACGCAATGGCTGCATCGATTTGATGCCCGTCAAAGTGAGTTCCAGGGTCTTGATTATGGAATGGACTATGCCCGTTTTCGACGCATCTGGCGTTTTTATCTCCTGCTGCTCGGCACGATCTTTGCCACCTGTGATGGTGAATACAACGGCAATGGCCAGTACCTGCTGACCCATGCCGATGCGTCCGGCTTGGGCTAGGCGGGTGGGCGGGTGCAGCCAAGCTGCCAAGGGCCAGATCGAAAGCGCTGCCACCCTTGTCTTCAGAGCGGCTGCACCCCAGCGCCCAGGCTGGCCGCTTCAAGCCAACGCTGGATGGCATCAGGTAGGGGGCAGCGTTGGCGATTCGTGGCGTTGATGGCCAGGTGACGGGTCAGGCCCCGGGCCACCTCCTCGCCAGCGAGAATGAAGCGGTAGGCCACCTCAAAGCCGCTGGGATCTAGCCGTGTCGGCGTCAGCACGACCCCCAGTTCATCCCCCACCACCAGGGGGCGGCGGTAATCGGCGCGGCAATGCACGATTGGCAGGGCCACCTCTGGCTTGTGCTGGGGGCTGGGAAACAGGGCGGCGGGGGCAATGCCAAAAGCTTGCAGGCTTTCTTCGTAGGCCTCGTGGCACCAGCGCAGCAGCTGGTGGAAGTGCATCACCCCCGCCGCATCGGTGTCGCCGAAGCGCACCGTGCGCTGGAGTTGCAGCCAGGGGCAGGCAGCGGAGAGGGGGGGCGGCATGGGGGCTGGGGCACCTGGGGGACCAGTGAGGGCGGAGGCCAGCAGGTGGACGCTGCGGTGAAGACGACTCAGGCAGGCCTTAGGCCCCTTGGCTCCTGCAATTAACCTTTCAGGCAGCAAGCCTCAGCGATCCACCGACCCCATGATCACGTCGATGGAGCCGAGGATGGCCATGATGTCGGCCACCTTGGCTCCCTTGAGGATGTGGGGCAGGATCTGGAGATTGTTGAGGTCGGCGGCGCGGATTTTGAAGCGCCAGGGGGTGACATCGTCGTTGCCCTGGATGAACACACCGATTTCGCCCTTGCCGGATTCGAGGCGCGTGTAGAGCTCGCCGCTGGGAATTTTGAAGGTGGGGGCTACTTTTTTGGCGACGTATTGATAGTCGAAGCCATAGGCGTCGCTGCTTTTGCCTTCGCTGATGCGGCGGGCCTCCAGGTTTTCGGTGGGTCCGCCGGGAATCATGCGGATCGCCTGACGCAGGATTTTGAGCGATTGGCGCATCTCCTCAACGCGGACCCGGTAGCGGGCAAAGCAGTCGCCTTCTTTTTCCCAGGCAACGGCCCATTCGAAGTCGTCGTAGCACTCGTAGTGGTCGACCTTGCGCAGGTCCCAGGGGACGCCGGAGGCGCGCAGCATCGGTCCGGACAGGCTCCAGTTGATCGCTTGATCGCGGCTGACGACGCCCAGACCCTCAATGCGGCGGCGGAAGATGGGGTTATTGGTGATTAGTTTTTCGTATTCATCGATTTTGGGGCCAAACCAGTTGCAGAAGTCTTCGCATTTCTCCAGCCAGCCGTAGGGCAGATCGACTGCCACACCACCGATGCGGAAGTAGTTGTTGTTGATCAGCCGTTGGCCGGTGGCGGCTTCCCAGAGGTCGTAGATCATCTCCCGTTCGCGGAAGATGTAAAAGAAGGGCGTCTGGGCCCCCACATCGGCCAGAAATGGTCCCAGCCACAGCAGGTGGTTGGCGATGCGGTTCAGCTCCAGCATCAACACGCGGATGTAGCTGGCCCGGCGCGGCACCTGGATGTTGGCCAGCCGCTCGGGGGCATTGACCACGATGGCCTCATAGAACATGCCGGCCGCGTAGTCCATGCGGCTCACGTAGGGCACGTACATGATGCTGGTGCGGTTTTCGGCGATCTTCTCCATGCCGCGATGGAGATAGCCGATCACCGGCTCGCAGTCCACCACATCCTCGCCATCGAGGGTCACCACCAGCCGCAACACCCCGTGCATCGAGGGGTGGTGGGGGCCGAAGTTGACCACCATCGGCTCGGTGCGCGTTTCCAGCTGGGTCATGGGAAGGCGGAGGCCGTGGCAAGCGGGGATTCTAAGGAGCCCGCGGCGGAAATCTGGTGGTCGGCAGCGGGCTAGTGATCAGGGGCCAGGGGCCAGGGGCCCAGGCGCCCAAGGGCCAGGCGCCCAGGGGCCCTAGGTGCTGGCCCAGAGGTTCTGGACCACGGCGGCACCCACATTCAGACCGACATCAAAGGAATCCTCACAGGCCTCGCGGATGTGCACGCCGCCATAGACGCGGCTGATCGCATCCTCCAGGCCGGCCTCGTAAAAGCTGTTGCGCGCTACTCCCTCCCCATCGATAAAACCGTTAAAGCTGCGCACCACGCCGGGGAGTTCCTGCGATGTGGCGTCAAAGGTGAGATTGTCACCAAAGAAATGGCTCATGACGCTGGCAAAGGTGCCCCCCATCACCGAGTGGCCGGAAAGGAAATCCGGGAAGGGTGGCGACTGGACGCCATTGATAGAAGACAGCAAGGACTGCCAGTTTTGGTCTCGGACGGTGAGGGCCGAACCATCCGTATCGGAGAAGCTGCCGGTGATC
>Ga0207941_1000101_pt1 | contig 26484 bp, 23 predicted proteins | sample LakMenEpi13Sep12_FD_150695 | JGI IMG/M metagenome (GOLD analysis project Ga0207941, IMG submission 150695) | Freshwater microbial communities from Lake Mendota, WI - 13SEP2012 deep hole epilimnion (SPAdes) | ecosystem: Environmental > Aquatic > Freshwater > Lake > Epilimnion/Euphotic zone ...
GCCCACCCAAAACGCTGGAGCCAATCCACTCGCTGCTGGCGCCAACCAGTAGTGGTGTGGATCAACAAGCCACCAGAAGGCTACGAATCCAATCAGGCGCTACCATTTATCGAGGCCGTCTCAAAGGCAGCCAAGGAGTGACACCTTTCCTGAAAGTCACCGTCCCAGAAACCTCGTTGGCCCACTGCGCAATCAGATTTTATTGAGAAATCATAGCCATAATTCCGCCAGAATCAAGTCCACTTAGCAATTTTCGAGGTGCCCTTACGATTAGATTAAGATACCTTAGAGTCTCAAATAAGCCTCTTTCGCCTCCAAAAATTAGATCCAAATCGACTAAATGGTATTTCAATCAAGCGATATAATCCATAGGCTAATATCACAATAAGGGGATATAGAAGTACGCAGGTGGTCATTTCAATGACCGGGGAGTTTTGGGGCAAGCCTAGCTTATCTAACAAATTCCCCGCCTGAGCCAAGATTGGCTGGTGAACAAGGTAAACACTATAGCTAATTACGCCTAGCCAAGTTAGATGATTCCATACTGTTCTGCCAAAGGGTAAATTGATGGGATGCCACCGTTTAGCGATGTAACGATCAATTGCAACTGCAGTGGCAAAGGCAATCAGAGGGAAAGAAGCAAAAGCTAAGGGTTTATATAAAACAGCAGCAAAATTAAGCAAAATTAACACGCGAAAATCGACCCATTTGAAGCTTTCTCGGCGCTCAATGATGGTATTCTGCGCAACATAAGCTCCGATTGCCCAGCTGAACCAAAAGGCAAACGGTGAATTTGACAAGGCAAACATTTGTAGTGATTGCCTGTCTTCAGTAATGCCCGAGCCAATGGCCTTAACAAAAAGCTCGAATACAAGCATTGCAATCAAGCCATAGCCCCAACCAAATTTGCTCATAATAATCAATAATAGCGGGTAAACCGCGTACAATTGCAACTCTGTCCCAATGCTCCACATCGAGGGGTTAATATCAAATTTGGTATGGATGTAGAGATTGTGAACCCCAAACAAGTGAGCAATAATTGATTTAAACGATGTGGGAGAATACAGTGAATAATTATGCCAAGGCCAAAGAAAGAAAAAGATTAGAATCGCAGCAAGGTAAGCGGGATAAATTCGAAAAAAACGACGATGAAAGAAATATTTCCAACCTTTTTCTCTGTTTCGCACATGGCTGAGATGGATGCAGAAGCCACTGACTGCAAAAAAGATGGCAACCCCTAAACCGCCAAGGCTTAAGGGAAAGAGCAGCACCAAACTGCGTGGCTCATCAAACGATCGAAGCCAGCCACGCCAAGGGAAATGATTCCAGCCATAAGATTCCCCTAAGGAGTGAAAGAGGAAAACCCAAAGGATTGCTATCCCCCGGATGCCATCTAGAAACGGATAATGCTGAGGGGAAGATTTTTGCTCAGCTGCAGGATCAATAGACATACTGCATCTCAGTGAAATCAAGGTTAACGTAATTCTTACGTGACGACCAAACTTTCAATGCCTCAGGCATTTGTAGGCTCTTGTGAGGTCGTCAGGCAGAAGAGGTTCGCAGCCTTCAGGGTCGTCCTCATTACTTGTGGGTAGCACCTGAATCAATTAATCATAAGCACAACCGCAGTGCAAAGGTATAGGGTCATGATTCGGAACGCAATTTCCATCTTACATTTTATCACACCTTGGCGGCCGACAAGCAATGGTTAGAGGGGGCTGAGCCTGCCCCACAAGCATTGGTTACAGATTGTGGGCAAGGGGCTAGACGTAAATGGTAGCTATAGTGTATATCACAGAACATGCCCAGTAGTGAGCCCAATGCGTCTATATAATAACAAGGAATGAATGCCAAGTACCTGGCTGGCTTCGTGCGTTTAGCGTCCTGAAAGCCGAGTTTTGTTTGACCTGAATCCCAATGCAGTATTCTATATCTTTAGCTCTCATCCGAATTCTTCCTACCAGAGAGCCTGGCGCCGGCGCAACCCACAAGCCAATCCAACGTTCATTCAGGCTGACCGAGACCCCTGTGCTGCTGCCAGAGTCGTCAGACAGCGCAGCCTGCCCCGCCAATGGCTCCATGACCCATGGCCTACCAGCCCCTCCACCACAAATACCGCCCCCAAAGGCTCGCTGAGCTGGTGGGGCAGCAGGCCATCGCCACCACCCTGGCCAATGCCCTGCGCACCGGCCGCATCGCCCCCGCCTATCTCTTCTGCGGGCCCCGCGGCACTGGCAAAACCTCCAGCGCCCGCATCCTGGCCCGCTCGCTCAACTGCATCACCAGCGACGCTCCGACCCCTGAGCCCTGCGGCCATTGCGAAGTGTGTGTGGCGATCACCGCCGGCAATGCCCTCGATGTCATCGAAATTGACGCCGCCTCCAACACCGGCGTCGACAACATCCGCGAGCTGATCGAGCGCTCCCGCTTTGCGCCAGTGCAGGCCCGCTGGAAGGTCTATGTGATCGACGAGTGCCACATGCTCTCGACGGCGGCCTTCAATGCCCTGCTCAAAACCCTGGAGGAACCGCCACCGCGGGTGGTGTTTGTGCTGGCCACCACCGACCCCCAGCGGGTGCTGCCCACCATCTTGAGCCGCTGCCAGCGCTTCGATTTCCGCCGCATTCCCCTCGCAGACCTTGAGGGACACCTGGGCTGGATCGCTGCCCAAGAAAGCATCGCCATCTCCGCTGAAGCCCTGAATCTGGTGGCCCAACGGGCCCAGGGCGGCTTGCGGGATGCCGAAAGCCTGCTCGACCAGCTCAGCCTGCTCGCTCCCCCCATCGAGGCGGCAGCCGTCTGGGATCTGTTGGGGGCGGTGCCCGAGCAAGAGTTGCTGAGCCTGGCGGACTCCATGGCAGCTGCCGAGCCCCTGGCCGTGATCGAAACCTGCCGGCAACTGCTGGAGAGGGGCAGGGAACCCCTGGCGCTATTGCAAGGTCTGGCCAGCCTGCTGCGTGATCTGTTGCTTGCTGGCATCGCCCCCGATCGCCTGGAGCTCACCAGCGTTTCCCCCCAGCTACGGCCCGAATTGCCCCCCGTGGCCCGCCGTATCGGCAAAAACCGACTGCTGCATTGGCAGGCCCAACTCAAAGGCAGCGAACAGCAGCTGCGCCACAGCGTCCAGCCGCGCCTCTGGCTGGAGGTGTTGCTGCTGGGACTGCTGGCCGAACCGATGGGCGCCGGGGCGACGCCTGCGGCCGGTGCCAGCGTCGCCGCCGTCCCGGCGTCCACAGAAGCGGCTGGGAGGGCAGGCGCAGCAGCGGGGGCTGCCCCGCAGACGACCAGGGATTCATCCCCAGGGGCGCCCCGCTCGGCAGCCCAGCCCGTGACGACTCCAGTCCAGGAGGCCGGGTACCTGGCCCACCACCCCACCAAATCCCAAGGGCCCAGCGATGAAAGCCGCGCACCGGCCCCCCCAACAGCACAGGTCCAAACCGCACCAGAGCCGGCACCAGCAGGGGGAAATCTGGCCGAAATCTGGCAGCAGATCCTGGCGGGGCTGGAGCTGCCCTCAACGCGCATGCTGTTGTCCCAACAGGCCAGCCTGCACCGCCTCGACGAGCGTCGTGCCGTGGTGCGGGTCGCAGCCAACTGGCTGACCATGGTGCAAAGCCGCCAGTCCTTGCTGGAGAAGGCCATGCTGCTGGCCCTCGGCTCCGCCCGGCAGGTGACGCTGGAACCCAGCGACCATCCCCCTGCCAGTACCGCCGCAGCAGGGCCACCGGCCGCCCCTGTTTCCCCCCAAGTTGAGTTGGTGCCGCATCAGCTCAAAAGCCACCCGCCTCTGGAGGCGGTTGCGATACCCGCCGTAGCTACCAGCAGCGAACCCCAATCCCCTGTAGGGCCCAGGCAACAACAGCAACCGATCGAGCCCGCATCCAGCTCCCCTCAAGCGTCCGCTCCTCCCATCGTCGGCCGCCTCGAAACCAGTACGCGATTGCTGGCGAATTTTTTCCAGGGGGAGGTGATCGAATCCAGCGATGCGGATGCCATCGACAGCTCGGGCGAGACTGAACAGCTTCCTGAAGCTCCAATAGAGTCGATTCACAGCTCCTGATCGGGCTTTCGCGGGGCTAGGGACATCCAGGACGACATTCCAAGAGAAGAAAGGCCGAATCATTAGGGCGTATATCGGTGCCATCGACGCAATATGAACCGAATCTTTCAGGAAGTGCTAATATGCGGATAACTCAATTCGAACAAAAGAGCCATGTTCGTAGCAGCTTTCGATGACAGGCCCACTACTCCTGATTATATTTTTCCTTTCATCCACAATACCACAGCTTTCTGCGACCTAAACTTTTTAACTCCTGTCAAGGATCTTGCGGCAAGCGCCAAGCTTGACTTGGGACAATCTAAGTATAAGCTTATAACAATTGATCCAGCCACGCTGCCACAATACAATCATGCGAAGCAACTATTTGATGATATATATGTGAACTACTCAACCAATCCTGACTTTTTTGAACGGCCATGTTTCCATCGTTGGTTTGCCCTAAATGCAGCAACCACTTCCCTAAAATACAACGACTATATTTGCTTGTTAGACACTGACTTTTTGATAGGTATGAGTCCATCTGATGTCCTTTCTCAGTGCTTGATGAATGCGGATAATAAGGAGTTTCAATTATTTACTGATTGGGAATATGTCTCCACTGGGCACAGTGATATTCCAATTGAGGCCATTCCATACACCGATATCGATAAAAATTACCCGAAAAGAATAGCACCGCACCTAGCAATAATGACCAAGTCTTTCTTATATGATTTCTGTAAGTTCATCTTGACAGAATATTATGCTCCCGGGGCGAAAGCTCAGTTAATAGATTATTATTTTGAGGCGATCGGCAATGGTCGTATCGGTGGGATCTCTGACATGACGGCCATAGCTAATTTTTCAATGCTAAACCACTATGATCGCTCGTTTAATATTAAGAACCTAGAGGCGCATGAAATTATTGGAAACTTTTATTCATTTCTATACTCTAAAATTGGGGAAACTGATCGCTGGAAGATTTTTTTCCAGCCTGATGGACAAAGATTGCAGATAGCAGGCGAATCGAAAAAACTTATTGGCGTACACTTTCAAGGTAGCGCCAAGACTTTTATGCCGCTTGCATGCGAGTCGAGCGGTGCTGATGGCCTGATATCGCGACAAATTTGTGCTGAGCACATGGAGACATTGGCAAGAAAAGAATCAATACGAGCGCAAAGAGAATCGTTGGCATTGGCGAATGCTGCTCAACCCCTAATCTTTAGGATAGCAAATAAATTGGGGCGTAGAATTGGCCGATTCGACACCGTACATAGATGAGCTTTGCAATACAACTTCAATACAACTTAATCGTCCAGCCTGGGACATCGTCCAGTCTGAGGCGCTGCACTTTAGAAAAGTTGACAGCTCTGGAATCCAATCTATCCAAAGCAGTTTCAAGTTGGTCTACTTCTTCACCAACGAAACGACTATCGTGCAGTTAGTGAGCAGTCTGTTGCTACCGCAGTTGTTGATCGTCCCTAATCACCCTTTAGAAAGGGGAACAGGATTTCGGGTAGTACCATACATCAAATGTTGATACCTTGCCAGCGCTCGTCAAACTCCAACTGCATTGCTACCACCAGGCTGGTGATTGCTGCAGCGTTGGCGAAGATACCGATGAAGCGGGTGATGCGCTTTATTGTCAGCTTTGCTGACCGCACCTCTCCGTGAGACATCCACCAGTGCCTACAGGTTAGTGCTCCAGACTTCTCCCTGGCCTCGAACATGAGCTTGCTCGCCTTTGGGGAAGCGCTCCGCCAGAGAGACGGCCAGGTCATCCCAGCGGCTGAGGATCTCGCCTCCATTCTTTTTGGCAAACATGCCGCGCTGGGCAACTGCGACCATGCCTTGGTGGGCCTTTGGGACAAGCTGCTTAAGGTTTCTAGCGAAATGGACTCCAGGCGGATGGGGACGACTCCATCCAGAGAGCATACCGGCAGGGTTTTGCCCAGCCTGTTGTTGAGATAGGTCGCGTCCATGTAGAAGTAGGCGAACCCCTTTCTCCTGCAGGAGGCTGTTTAGAATGTATGCATCTGCTGGTTGATCTTCTGACAGATCGGGCACCCCAAGGAAATCCGGGGATGATTCCCTTGTTTACTTGTGGACTCTTGTGACTCAGCTGCGACCTGGATATGCCACTCTGGAAATCCTGGGCGGACACCAACGCATCAACCTGGTGCCTCGGCATCCTGGCCAGCGGCCAGTAAAGCTGAGGAAGTCGATGTTGATGTTGGCCTTCATGATCACGGCAGAGCACCCCCACCCCGGCCACGCCGGGGTGGGGGTGGACGATGGGATTACACCACTCCGGGGGACCACAGCAAACTCCAAACAAGCGCTTGACAACAGCCTGTATAACAAGATGGATAAGAAAAAACCATGGCAACTTTTTTGGTTGTGACATAACCGAATTAGCCAGAGCTGGAAATGACGTAATAAGCTTAAATAGTCCCTTGAAGATTTTTAGGGATCATCACGCCCAAACAATCACCTTATCCATTGATCCGAGTAGGAGGCAGCCGAGACGGCTCATATCTGGTCTCAAATGATCTCACATCAATTGGCTATTGCCTATCACCTGGAATAAATAATTTCAAGCATTTTGAAGATGAGCTTTCGTCTAGGTTTGACATCACATGCGACATGTACGACGCCAGCAGTGATGCCGACAAGCTCTCTACACCCTTAATTCTGGGCAAGCAGACCTTCGAAAAAAATGGCTTGACATCGATGGCGAAGCAAACAGTATTTCCATCAAACAATGGTTGACAGAAAAAAGCAGGAAAGATTACCGTGATTGCCTGCTGCAAATAGATATTGAAGGAGCTGAGTATAGAAATCTTCTGCATATATCCAGCGAGGATCTTCCCCGGTTCCGAAAACAAGGTTGGGCAGATAATCAGGAAAACCAACTCCAGTAGACGGTACTTCCAGCGATGCCACACCCGCATTAGCCAAGGCAGTCTGATGAGAGGGATTGGCCTCTAGCTCAGATGGAGTATTCATAGATATCGGCTTAAATCCAGCCTCATGTCAGGAGCGAATCAGACGATGCTGAAGCGATGAGTCCGGGAGATCAGCAAAGATCTCGCCTCTTAAGCTGGGCGGGATTGAAACAAGGAGCCGCGTCATCCAGGAGCAACGCTAAGGTTTAATATTTCACATTAGGGCATTCTAGTCGTGGGCCCATGGTGCAAGCAGTCTTGAGCACTAGCCGTTTCGTTCAAGCGGATTTATGCCAACGACTTTTAAAGATCCAGATCAGCCGGTTGACTTGTAACTGAATATTGCGCTTTCTCCCCGGCCGCTCACCACAACCAAGGGAGAATCGATAAGGAGGGAGTAAGATACAGGCTCGCCATCCGAAATATTGCAATGCATTCATCTCTTTTTCCGCCATGAAAGATTCATCCACCCGCTGGGATGAAGTTCCAGTACAAGCGTAGGAGGCCACTGGCAAAGGCACGTACTGGAAACGCCCTTTCGAGAACAACTTAAGATTATAATCCCAATCAGCGTAAAGGGTGTAGCGAGTATTGTATCTTATTTTAAGCGACTGAATCACGTTGCGACGATAGAATGCTGACTGATGACTAATGTTGCGATCTAGTAGTCTTGGCAAATCCCAACGTTGACCATAGCGATAGCCGGGCTCCTCTATCCAAACATCGCCATGTAACACCAAGACGTCAGGTCGAGCAGCACGTAAAAAATGGCCGATCCTCTCAAAAACATCTGCTGCTAAGAGTCGATCATCAGATCCCATGAAATAAGTCCAATCGCCTTCGGCTAAATCAACGCCGTAGTTCATCGCCTCATAGATACTAGAGCCATGCAGTAGTTTGATGCGATGGGAAATCGAAAATGCCTGAAGTAGCTCTGCTGCAAGGGCAACCGTGCCATCATCGGAACCACCATCGACTAGAATAACTTCAAAATTTCTGCATCGCTGTTCTGCTAGTGATCCCAGTGAACGTTTAAGATGTCTTGCTGCATTAAGTAGGGGCATCACCACTGAAACCAAGGGTTTCCCAGAATGCGTGGGTGAAGCAACATCGAGCTGATCAGCCAAGCTCATTGGTCAATACGCTCAGATTTCCAAAGTCCATTTTGGCATCTGCGCCGCTCTCAACTGCCACCCAGAAAGCAACACAACAATTTTAAACGGGATTTTGGATAAAGTGTTTAGCATCAAAATGGCGACTGCCTGCTTTGCCTTGGTGTAATCTAGGCGAATCGGACGGCAATAACCGGTAAAGGTGCAACATCATGAATATATCACGAATTAACATATAATCGTGCGCAAAGCATATACGTAAATCATCCATGTAAGTCCGTAAATCCAACCTCTGTGTCAGGAAAGTGTTGCGCCTCAGGAGGCCTTTATCCCGCTGAGAGCCAACGTAAGGGGGTGGACAATTCCCCCCCACTAACAACTTATGCCAGTTTCCGCAGAATGGAAGGTATTGTCCTGTGCTCCAGAAGACAGAGGAGGCTGAAAGTTGGATTGGCCGTTCCGGCGCTTGGTAGTACCGCTGTGGAGCAGGCCCAGAGATTGGCTATTTGGTGAACGGAAAGGTCTTCATCCAGCACTCCCTGGGAGGGTCTAGAGCCCCTTGGGGTGGTTCCACAGGGATGGTAGACGTCGTAGGGATTGTCAAGCGCAATTTCCCCACCTGAGAGGGAGTCCACGCAGTCCACGTCGAGACTGTGTTGAAATTGGCGACGCACATCACCCAGTCGCTGCAGCACTGAACGCAGATCAATGTCCGAAAGTGACCAATGAATAGAAGGCTTTCTCTTACCATAGGCGTCCCGCGCCTCTGAAAGCTCGATCCGACGAAGCGGCGACCGAGGTGTCTCAAAGTCGTATTGCAGGCTGGCGGTGGAGCCGTTCTCAATGCAAAGCACGCCATCGAGCAAGCGCTTTTTGGCAAATCTGGCTAGTCCGATGACGGAACGTCCCATGGTGCTGACATCAATACTTGGCAATTTGCGTGATTGTATGGAGTACATCATTTCACGAGCCATTGTGAAAGCGGCTCCATTCTGTTTAAATACAACATGAGCAAACGATCTTGGTAAATCCCTGCTCAACGGCACCATCCTCGTGCCCGTAATGGATCCTTCCACAAATGAGGGGGCAAGGACCTGGGCGATTTTTTGGGTGCTATCTGAATCATAGTTGGCAACTGGAAAGGAGATATGATCACTCAGACCGTTTCCAACCAGACCTTTCCATTGGAAATAATCATCTCCCTGCTGATGAGCAACTTCCAAGAGTGTTCTGGTGGTTTCAATCGCTCCTTGACAGATCAGTACAACTCGAGCTGTAATGGAGTTTTGATCACCACTTCTGGTTTGAATGGTGATAGATTTAACCGATTTGGATGAGTTGGCGGTATGGTCTTCAAGATTCAGTTTGGTTACAACCGAATCCAACATGACCTGGGCGCCAGGAACGTTGGCAAGTTCATCGAGCATCCAGGCAAAATTCTTCTTGGTAAATGGTAGGTAGATGTTGCGTTGCAGTTCGATCTGGTTAATTTGATTTAGGGGATGACGACGAATCTTTTCGCTGACCTCGAAAGATTGCCGTAGCAAGTCTGATCCTTCAAAGCCAAGATGCTTCAGGGTTGAAACTGCTGAAAGGTCCAGGTCCTGAACAATAGATTTCCACTCAGTTGAAAGGGCATCTTCCACATCAAAATCCTTCCTGGAGTAAGGCACAAGTGACGCACCCCAGGCAGATGTTGTACCCCCACGCCCAAAGAATCGGCCTTCCTGGGGAGCTCGGTAAGGAGTGTCCCCATGCTGCTCGCAACTAAAAGCCACTTCATCCATCCCAACCGGAATGCTTGGACCGGCATCAACGATCAATACTTTGAAGTGTGGTCGTTCATGGAGGAGCCGTTTGGCTAGATATGCACCTGCAGCGCCGGCACCAATGATGCAGACATCGTACTGAAGATCAGCCATGTATCAACTGACGTTAAAGTGACATGTCGGGAATATTGTACACGTTCACGGCCAGGAAGATCGATCCCTGCTGCCAATCCGTATTTGTACGCTTAGCGCTTAGGGGTCAAGTAATTGGCGGCCTGAGCAGTCCAGGGATCCAGCAAACAATGAAGGTTTGACCTCGTTGCAATGATGGGTTGCCCAGGCCTGTTTCAGGAACTGTCAGGCATGTTGACCCTTGTTGTCTGAAGTTGGGGTCCTGACCATGGAGAAGCAACAGTGGCAGTTGGCGCCTTGGCGGGATTCGCCGCCACTGATGTTGACCGGCCTATCTCGGATCTTAAGTCAAAGGATACCGAAGGGGCAATACACCAGTTTCATCACCGTAGGCCACCGGCAAGGTCAGGTGCGGGTCGAACAACAGATTCAGCAGGAACAAAATTCATCTTGGGCAGTTCAAAGGCCCCCACCTTCAGAAGCAATGATCGCTTCTTCTTCGGGAGTGTGATTCAGTCCTTGGGTGGCCAGGTCATACTCGGCATAGCTTGTTGAATTTGATAACAATTCACCATGGGCCGTCTTTGCCCAAACCAACTTCTTGGGCAGCAGGGCCATCTTCAAAGTGACCCATGGGATAACCACGAACCAATGCATCATGTGGACGACGCCCAAGGCCAAATTGCTAGGGCTGGCAGGGGGAAGGGCAGGGCCTTCACTGGCGCGGCGGCACCCGGCAGCCATGCCGATCAAGGTAAGGGCAACAGCGACCAGGGAAAAGGGCCAAAAGGCCGGCCGGCTGGATGTCAAAACAGCAGCGGCACCATCGGCGATGGCCACCACCGGTAAAACGTATTGCAGTAGGAAATAAACGATCAGATCAAGTTTTTGGGTTCCATTGAGACGATTGGAAAGCAGTTGGGGGCCATAGTCGAGATAACGCTGTAGCCCCCCCTCCGCCCAGCGCTGCCGCTGCCGCCAGAGGGCCCGCAGGTTGAGGACGGCCTCCTCGGAGATGGGCGGATTCCAGAGCACCCCAATCGGCAGGCCGGCCAGCAGAAAGCGGAAGCTGAGATCCAGATCGTCGGTGATGGTTGCCTCGTTGAACCCACCTGCTGTTTGTACCGCGTCGCGTCGCAACAACTGGCCGTTGCCGCGCAATTCCACCACCCCTCCTAGCGCCTGGCGACCCTCCTGGACCACCGCATCGAAGGCCATTTCGATCGCCTGGCCCCGGGTCAACCAGTTTTGATCGCTATTGACCTCGGCCTTGCGCAATTGCACCGCCGCCAAGCCGCCGGCCTCGGCAAAGGGAATCAACCGCTGCAGCAGATCTGGTCCCATGTCGGCATCGGCATCCAAAACCAGCATCCAGCGCCCCTGCAAACGCTGCAGCACCTCATTGAGGGCGGCCGATTTACCCCCACCGGCCTGCCTGGATCGTCTCACCACCTGCAGCTGGGGATGGCGTTGTTGCAGCTCAACTAACCGTGCCGCCGTTCGGTCCTCACTGCCGTCATCGATGATCCAGATCCGCAGCAGGGACTGCGGCCAGCGCAGGGCCGTGAGGCGCTCGACCAGGCGCCCGATCACCGCCTCCTCATCCCGAGCCGCCACAACCACATCGACCCCAGCCTGGGGCGGATTTTGGCTGGGCTGATACGTCTGCTGATCCGTCGGGGCCAGGGATCCATCCCCAGGCGCTATGGAGGCCACCGCCTGGGCCCCTCTGGCTCCTGAAATAACTGTACGCAGTGCATAGGAGGCGATCAGCCCTGCCAGCAGCGGCAAGGCCAAACCCCAGGCGCCCTGGGGTAGCCAGTGGGGCAAGGCCCCCATAACTAAGCAGACCAACAGATAGAGGGCGGCCTTGCTACGGCGGTGATCGTTGGGACTACCACCGACCATCAGCGCTCCCCCCCTGGCTTCGTTCAATAAACAAACTCTAAAGGGCGTTTCCCAACCCAGTCAGAGGCTGCATAACAGCGCCGGGATAGTAATGGCCCAGGATTCGCTCGACACTCCAGCCCTGGCGGCCCAAATCGATGGCGCCAGCCTGGGATAACCCAGCCCCATGACCAAAGCCACCACCGTCCACCCGCCAGGCCCCCGGCCCTGACGGAACCAGCAGAAACAGGGTGCTGGGCAACTCCCGCAGCGTGCGGCGGATGGCATCGCGCCTTAACACCGTGGTTCCGTTGGCGCCGGCAATCTCCAGGCCCAGCACCCGGCCGCTGGGCCCCCTTTCCAGCACTTTGAGGCTGCGTACCTCGCCCACATCCACCGCCCGGGCCCCCAGGGCGGCCCGGATTCGGGCTGCACTCAAGCGGCGCTGCCAACGAAACAGGGGATGGTCGGAGCCGTAGGCCAGCGCACCGTCCTGCAGCAACTGGCCCAGGACTGGGGGCGAAAGGGGCAGGGGGGTGCGGGCGACGAAGGGGGCCGGACCATCGGCGAAGGCGCGCAGGTAGGGCACCGCCTCCACATCCCAGGCCTCCTCTAGTCCTGCGGCTACTCCGCCATTACTGGCGTGATACACGGCATGGATTGGCTGACCGGCGGCAGCCATCACCTGGCCGCGGGTGCTGGCGATAGCCCTCCGCACGGCGGCGCTGGCATGGCGCGGATCTTGATAAACCTGGCATTGGGTGTCGGCGCAGAGGTGGTATCCGTCCACCTGGTAACGCATTCGGTTGCGCACGGCCCAAGTGCGGGCCAACACCGCTTGGACGGCCAGGGCCGCTGCTGGGGAGCCGGCCCCGATTTCATGGGGCACCACCCCCTCCAGATACCGCTCCAAGGGGACCTCCTCCACCAGAGTCCAGGTGCCATGGGCATCCGCCAGCAAGCGGAAGGGACCGGCATACACTCCCCCCTTCCAGCGCAATCCGCCCGGCGCCTCGATGCGCAGGGGCTGGCGCAGCGCCAGGGCGCCCTCGCTGGCGGTCAGTTGCAGGCCCAAGCGCCGGGTGGGGCGCTGCTCGAACAAGCGCGAAGCCTGGCCCGCAGGGGGCGCCGCCTCGGCCGGCCCCCATACTTCCCAGTCCTTGTTGCGGGCGATCTCAGGTCGCACCCCGGTCGTCTGCCACCGCCGGGCCGCCGCCTCGGCACTTTCGTAGCTGGCGAAGGGCCCCAGCACCCTCCGCCGCAGGATCTCGGGCTGGGACAGGGGCTGCCATCGCCAGGTCAGCACCAGCTCAGGCCGGCTAACCCTGCGCCCTGAACCATCCACCAAGGTGAGTTCGCCCGATGCGGCCGTCAAACGCAAGGGAAGGGCCTGCTCGGCTTCCCGAGTCGGGCCGAGATGGGCCGCTAAGGCCACCCACAGCACCGGATCCTGCGAGCGCAGGGGGGGAGGTTCGGGCACCGGCCAATGCCGCAACGCCTCGCCGCCCTGGGGCGCAAAGGCGGGCAATGGGGGCGGCGGGGACACCAGGCCCAGGGGCTGGTCTGAGGCCCGGCACCCCCCGGGCAGTAACAGCAGCACCAACCCCAAAAGTGGTGCCCGCAGATTGGCCTGGCGCCCTCTCCTGCTGGCGGTCGTCGGGGCGCTAGCCCCTGGGGCCACGGACGGGGACGGGCGCAGCTGGCGAAGGGGCATGGGCCTGGGAGTTGGATAAGGGTTAAGTCACGTCGTACTCTGCTTGTTTGTGCCCGCGCCCAGGAACGCCATGCCGAAGCTCAAGACCCGCCGCGCGGCCGCCAAGCGGTTCAAGGTCACCGGCAGTGGCAAGTTCATGCGCCGGCGCGCCTTCCTCAACCACCTGCTCGACCACAAGAGCCCGAAGCGCAAACGCCATCTCGGCACCATGGCCAGCGTCGACGAACGGGACGCTGGCAACGTGGCCCTGATGCTGCCCCACGCTTGAGGTCCTGGCGCCAGTCGCCTTTCTGCCACCTATCTCCACTCTCCCTTTAGTTCCCTACCTCCATGACCCGCGTCAAGAGGGGCAATGTCGCCCGCAAACGCCGTAACAAAATCCTGCGCCTGGCCCGGGGCTTTCAGGGCAGCAACGGCAGCCTGTTCCGCACAGCCAACCAGCGGGTGATGAAGGCCCTCTGCAATTCCTACCGCGACCGTCGCCGCCGCAAGCGTGATTTCCGCCGTCTGTGGATCGCCCGCATCAATGCGGCGGCCCGCCTCAATGGGCTCAGCTACAGCCGCCTGATCGGTGGCCTCAAAAAAGCCGACGTGCGCATCAACCGCAAGATGCTGGCCCAGCTGGCCCTGGCCGATCCCAGCAGCTTTTCCACCGTGGTGAGCGCGGCCAGCCACTGACTTCCCCTAAGGCCGGCAACCCATGAGCGACCTGCTTCCCCAGGCCTACCTGCTAGGCCTGATTGCCCTGCTCGCTGGTGCTGCCTTCGTGGTGGGCCGCCAGATCCTGCGAGTGCGGCGTGATGAGATGTCCCTCTCCCGGCTTGGCGGCGAGGGGGGGCCTAAGCCCAGCGATGCAGCGGGTCTTTATGAACTCGCCTCGGTCCAGCTGCGCAAGCGTCTCTATAGCCAGGCCGCCGACACCCTCAAACAGGCCGTCAAGCTGGCTGATTCTGAAAAGGCGCCGCCAGAAGCGAGGGCAGTGATTGAAAATGCCCTTGGTTTTGCCTTGGCGGCCCAGAACAAGTACCCCGCTGCCATCAAGCACTACCAAACGGCCATCCGTTGCAAGGCCGATTACCCCGTAGCACTAAATAATCTCGCCTTTGCCTTGGGCAAACTGCAACGGCCCGATGAGGCCCGCTCCACCTACGAACAGGTCCTAGATCTAGAACCTGACAACAAAACCGCCAGCAAAGGTCTCAAAACCTTGAAGCGCCGCAGTGGCATTGACAGCAAGTCGGACAGCAAGTCGGCCTGAATCAGAATTTCAAACCGACCAGAAACGCCTCGCCATCACCACAAGCCCCGAATGGGCTCTGGGCCAGTTAGCGCCGGCCCGGGGTTCAGCAGCAGCCGCCCTCCAGGACTAACCAATCTTGGGGCTCGCCAGCTGCTCAGGGACATCGATTGCAGGCCCTGGATCTGGCCACCGGGTTCCATGCCCACCGAGCCCAAGTCCCCCAGCAGCAGCAGGTCTAGCTGGTCGGACTTGGCATTGAGGGTTCCCTGTACTGGCGTCACGGCAGCTCCAATCCGCAGATTGCCGCGCAGGTCGACCATCTGGCCCATGGCCCGAACCGTCCCTAGGTCAAGCACCGCAGGTAGGGCCGCGCCACCAACGAAAGATTGGAAGCTGCCGCGCCATTGGCGGGGAATCACCCGGGCAATCAGGGCGGCACGACCCTCCGGGTCAAAGGGTTCGACCGAAATCAGCGCATCCATGCTGACCCCAGGATTCAGGAACCCGGGATTTAGGGAGCCAGGGGCCGGTTCGGCCGCCGGCAGCGGCCGGGCGAGGGGCGATGGCAAGGGCACCTGGCTGCCGCCCGAGAACGCTCCGGCAGGGGCGCTGAAGGGGGCCGTAAAGGCACTGGGCGGGGCCGTGAAGGGGCGGTCGGGCACCGCAACAGGCGTTGCGGCGACCAAAAAGGGCAACAGCAGGGGCATGGGGGCCGCCACCAAAGCAGCGATCGCGGGTCCAGAGCGCAGACTACGTCGGAACGACCGCCTGCTTGGGCTGTGATCCAGACCGCCCCCACCGACCTCGTCATCGCCGGGCGTCGCTTCACCAGCCGGCTGATGACCGGCACCGGCAAATACCCCTCCCTGGCGGCCATGCAGGCCAGCCTGGCGGCCAGCGGCTGCGAGATCGTCACCGTGGCCGTACGGCGCGTCCAGAGCAGGGCCCAGGGTCACGAGGGGCTGTTGGAGGCAATCGACTGGAAACGGATCTGGATGCTGCCCAACACCGCCGGCTGCGCCACCGCCGAGGAGGCGATCCGGGTGGCGCGCCTGGGTCGGGAGCTGGCCCGCCTCGCCGGCCAGGAGGAAAACAACTTTGTCAAGTTGGAAGTCATTCCCGACCCCCGGCACCTGCTGCCTGACCCCTTCGGCACCTTGGAAGCGGCCGAGCAACTTGTTAAAGAAGGCTTCGTGGTGCTGCCCTATATCAACGCCGATCCCTTGCTGGCCCAGCGGCTTGAAGCGGTGGGCTGTGCCACGGTGATGCCCTTGGCTTCGCCGATCGGCTCCGGGCAGGGCCTGCGCAACGCCGCCAACATCGCCCTGATCATCGAGAACGCCGGCGTCCCCGTCGTGGTCGACGCTGGCATCGGCGTACCGAGTGAGGCGGCCCAGGCCATGGAAATGGGCGCCGACGCCCTGCTAATCAACAGCGCCATCGCCCTGGCGGGCGATCCCCCGGCCATGGCCAGGGCCATGGCCATGGCCACCGAAGCGGGCCGCACCGCCTTTCTGGCCGGACGACTGCCGCTGCGGCCCCAGGCCAGTCCCAGCTCCCCAACCAGCGGCGTGGTTGGTACCTGAACCAGTCAGGACCAGGGCAATGGGACTGGGGATTAAGGCCTGTAGTAGTTTGCCCATCTGAGCATCCGCTCGTTCAGGAGTCTGAGGTGAAGGTTCTCGTTCTCGGCGGTGACGGCTTTTGTGGTTGGCCCTGTGCGGTGAACCTGGCGGATGCTGGCCACGACGTGATGATCGTGGACAACCTGAGTCGCCGCAAAATCGACATTGATCTGGGGGTCGATTCCCTCACTCCCATTGCCACCATCGGCGACCGCCTCAAGGCCTGGGAACAGGTGGGCGGCAAGCGGATTGAGTTCGTGCTCCTGGACATCGCCAAGGAATACGACCGGCTGCTGGGCCTCCTGCGCAGCGAGAAGCCTGATGCGGTGGTCCACTTCGCTGAGCAACGGGCCGCGCCCTACTCCATGAAGTCGAGCGCCACCAAGCGCTACACCGTCGACAACAACGTCAACGGCACCCACAACCTGCTGGCCGCCATTGTCGAGAGTGATCTGGACATCCATATCGTCCACCTGGGCACCATGGGGGTCTATGGCTATGGCTCCCATCGGGGGGCCACCATCCCTGAGGGTTACCTGACTGTCGAGGTGCCCCAAGCCGACGGCAGTCGCTTCACCGAGAGAATCCTGCACCCCACGGATCCAGGCAGCGTCTATCACATGACCAAGACGCTCGACCAGTTGCTGTTTTTTTATTACAACAAGAACGACAGCATCCGCATCACCGATCTGCATCAGGGCATTGTCTGGGGAACCAATACCACCTTGACCGAAAAGGATCCCCGTCTTACCAACCGTTTTGACTACGACGGCGATTACGGCACCGTGCTGAATCGCTTCTTGATGCAGGCAGCCATCGGTTATCCGCTCACCGTCCACGGCACCGGCGGCCAGACCCGGGCCTTCATCCACATCCGCGACTCGGTTCGCTGCGTGCAGTTGGCCTTGGACCATCCCCCCAGCAGCGGCGAAAAGGTCAAGATCTTCAACCAGATGACCGAAAGCCACCGGGTCGCCGACCTGGCAGAGAAAGTCGCCGCCCTCACCGGTGCCCAAACCAACTACCAGGCCAATCCCCGCAAGGAAGCTATCGAAAACGACCTGATCGTCGATAACAGTTGCTTCCTGGAGTTAGGACTCCAACCCACCACCCTCGACGTTGGCTTGCTTGCCGAGGTGGTGGATGTGGCTCGCCGCTGGGCAGACCGCTGCGACCGCTCCCGCATTCCCTGCCTTTCCGCCTGGACGACGCGGCAGGCTGAGGCCATCGCCGCCCGCCCCTAAGCGAGGGCGGCCAGTGCGGATTGCCTTCTTTACCGAAACCTTCTTGCCCAAGGTGGACGGCATCGTCACCCGGCTGACCAAGACCCTGCAGCACCTGGTCGCGGCGGGGGATGAAGTGCTGATCTTCTGTCCCGAGGGCGCCCCCGATTCCTACCTGGGGGCCAAGGTGGTGGGGGTGCCGGCCCTGCCCCTGCCCCTCTATCCCGAATTGAAACTGGCCCTGCCCCGGCCGGCGGTCTCCGAAGCCCTAGAGCAGTTCCGCCCGGATCTGGTGCATGTGGTCAACCCGGCGGTGCTGGGTCTGGGGGGCATCTGGCTCGCCAAGAGCCGCAATCTGCCCCTGGTGGCCAGCTACCACACCCACCTGCCCAAATACCTGGAGCATTACGGCATGGGCATGCTGGAGCCCCTGCTTTGGGAGCTGCTCAAGGCCGCCCACAACCAGGCCAGCCTCAACCTTTGCACCTCCACGGCGATGGTGGCCGAACTGGCCGCCAAGGGCATCCAGCACACGGCCCTCTGGCAGCGCGGCGTGGATACCGATTTATTCCGACCTGAATTGCGCAATGACCGCATGCGCGCCCGGCTGCACGGTCCCCATGACGACACAGGCAATTTGCTGCTTTATATCGGTCGCCTCTCGGCAGAGAAGCAGATTGAACGCATCCGTCCCGTGCTGGAGGCCATGCCCCAGACCCGCCTGGCCCTAGTGGGCGACGGACCCCACCGGCAACAACTGGAGCGCTGCTTCGAAGGCACCCCCACCACGTTTGTGGGTTATCTGGCGGGCCAAGACCTGGCCTCGGCCTATGCCTGCGGCGATGCCTTTCTGTTTCCTTCCTCCACCGAAACCCTGGGGCTGGTGTTGCTGGAGGCCATGGCTGCCGGCTGTCCCGTGGTGGGGGCCGACCGGGGCGGCATCCCCGATATCGTCAGCGATGGCGAAAACGGCTGCCTTTACGATCCCGACCAGCCCCACAGTCTCACCACCGCCGTGCAGCGACTGCTCGGCGAATCCCAGACCCGATCCTGCCTGCGGCAGGCGGCCCGGCAGGAAGCGGAACGTTGGGGCTGGGCCGGCGCCACCGACCAACTGCGGGGCTATTACCGCAAGGTCCTCAACCAGGCAAGGGTGCCCCTGCCCACCTGAACCTTGTCCTAGGGGCGCTTCTGGGCTGCCGCATCAGCCGCCCCCCGGAACCAGGTGGTCATCAAGGCCCGCACCATCGGGGCCGCGATCGTGCCGCCGTAGCCACCGCTGTTTTCGCCGAAGGCAACGATCACCAAGGTGGGTTGGTCGGCGGGGGCATAGCCGCCGAACCAGGCATGGTCCGGGCGGGGGGGATCCTCAGCGGTTCCCGTCTTGCCGGCCACGGGCGGCAGGCTGGGATCGTTGAGCACCTTGGCGGTGCCGTCGGTGACCACTTGCCGCAGGCCCTGGCGTAACACCTGCAGGGTCTCGGGCTTGAGCCCCAACCAGACCCGCTGCACCGGACGCTCCACCAGGTGGGGAGTCACCAGCCAACCCCCGTTGGCCACCGCCGCATAGAGACGGGCCATTTGCAGGGGAGTAACGGTGACGGCCCCCTGGCCGATGGATGAGGTGATTGTGTCCACCGACGACCAGGGCTCCTTGAGCACCTTGCGTTTCCAGTCGGGATCCCCCAGCAGCCCCGAGCTTTCCTCCTCCCGCAACTCGACCCCGGTATAGGCGCCATAGCCCAGGCGCCGGGCGGCCTTGAACAACTCGGTGGGGCCTAGCGCCAGCCCAAGCCTGTAGTAGAAGCTATTGCTGCTGACCGCCAAGGCAAAGGGAAAGCCAATCGAGCCATAAGCAGCGTGGTCGGTGTAGCACTGGCCGTCATAACAAAACGAAGCGGAGGTGGGCAGGGTGGAGCTGGCCTGGAACTTGCCCGACTCCAGGCCGGCGATGGTGGTGACGATCTTGAAGGTGCTAGCCGGTGGGAACCCCTGCAGGGTGCGGTTCAGCATTGGCGCCTCCGGCCGGTTCAGTTGGTTCCACTGGGCGGTGGTGGGACCATCGGAGAAGATGTTGGGATCGAAATGGGGACGGCTGGCCATGGCCAGCACTGCCCCGGTCTGGGGATCCATGGCGACGATGGCCCCTTTGCTAACGGTGTCCAGGGCCCGTTCGGCGGCCTGCTGCAGGTCGAGATCGATGGTGAGCCGCAGGTCTTTGCCGGCCTGGGCCGGTTTGTCCCCCAAGACGCGCTGCACCTGCCCTGCGGCATTGACCTCCAGCTGCTGGCCGCCCCACTCGCCGCGCAGATGCTTTTCGAAGACCATCTCCAGGCCCGTGCGGCCGATGCGGTCGCTGAGCCGGTACCCCTGGGGTTCGAGCCGTTTGTATTCCTCTTCGGTGATGTTGCTGGTGTATCCCATCAGGTGCGAAGCCAGGGCGCCATTGGGGTAGGTGCGGCTCACCTCGATAGCCACCTCGGCGCCCGGCAGGGAATCGGCCCGTTCGCGAAAGCGCAGCACCTGAACCGGCGTCAGGGGACCGGCCAGGCGGATGCGGAAGCCCTCGCTGTGGGCTCCCTGCTGGCGGCGGGTCTCCAGATCGGCGGCGCGCAGCTTCAACAACTCAGCCAGCTGGTCGCGCAGGGCGGGCCAACCGTCTTTTTTTAGCAACCGCGGCTGCAGGAAAAGGTTATAGGTGAGGCGATTGGTGGCCAGCACACGCCCCTGGCGATCCAGCAGGCGCCCCCGCACCGGATCGCGCGGCAGCAGGCGGATGCGGTTTTCATCGGCCATCGCCTTGAATTCGGCGCCATGGAGCAATTGCAACCAGGCCAGCCGACCAAAGATGGCGAGGCAGCAAAACAGCACAAAGGTCAACAGGACTCCAGGCTGGTGGCCCACCCCCGTCTGGCGGGAACTGCCCGAGGCCACAGGCGCCATCAGCGCCGGCCCGCCGCACTGCGATCATCGAAACCTGAGCCAACGCCAGGGGCGCTCTCTCTGCCGTAGCTGATCGGGCCGGCCGCATGGGCCCGTGGGGCCGCAGCCAGGCGCCGCTCCAACTCAGCCAACCGGGAGCCAATGCGAACCAAGGCGGCCTGCAGTTCGGCCGCATCCTCCTGGGGTTGTTCTACGGACTGGGCGGCGGGTTGGGCGGTTTGAAAGGGCACATCGCGCACTTCCACCTTGACCACCGGATTGCCAAGTCCTGGCTGGAGATTGTCGAGGCCGGCCCGCAGCTGGGTGGCGGCCGGTTCGCCTTCTTCTCGCAGGGTGCCGAGGGGATCGGGGCTGGTGCCATCGAAGGCGGCCATCACCTCCCGAGGCCCCCCCTTGCGGGCCCGTTCGACAACGGCCAGGCCCACGGGCAACAGGTCCTGCATCAGGGTGAGACGCAGGGCATCAAGGGGATCGGCGGCCATTGGCGTACGTTCAAATCCAGATTGACTTAAGTCTGGCGCGGCGGTGCCCAAAAGACCGGGGCCAAAGGCGCCGGCGCACCATCTGGCCGTGCCGCAGTCGTATGCAGGGCCGGGATCAGGATCAGGGACTCGGCTGCTGCACGGCCGGGGCCACCAGAATCTTGCGACAGAAGTTCTGGCTGCCCAGCCACCAGCCGGTGCTGCCGGCCAGCACCAAGGCCAGGGAAAAGGGCAACAGGGCCTGGCGGGTGGTGTCGAGGGCCAACCATTCACCCCAGCCCCGCAGGAAGCGATCGCGATCGAACCGGCGGCGCTCCCGCAGGCTGAGCTTCTGGCGGCGCTGCAAGGCCCGCTCGACCCAGCGCTCAAAGGGCCGCTTCTTGGTGACGGCCATCTTGCGCTCGACTTCGAGCAGCTGGCCGGGGGTGAGCTCGGGGTTGAAGGTGCTGATCAACTCCAGGCTTTTGACGAACATCTCAACGGCGCCGTCATGGATGGCCCGATCCGCCGATTCCAGGCTGTCCCAATCGAGTTCGGGGTAGAAGCGCAGACGGTTGGCCGCGATCTGCTCTTCGGGCAACTGGCCCGGCTCCCGCAGCCAGCGGTCCGTGTTGGCATCAAAACGACGCCAATAAAGGAAAGGGTTGAGATAGATCGTCTTGCCGCCAATGAGGATGGTGTCTTGCTGAAGGCGGCGCTGCAGCTGGGGATCCGGCTCGACGGCAACGGCTTGGGTCACGGCGGCCAAGGGGCTAGATGGGGCGCCGATCGTATCGGCGGTGGGTGGGCTTGGCCAGCCCGCAGGGGATGTTGCTGGAACTCGGGGCTCCGGTCCGATCCGCTCGGCGCAAGCGCGTCATACAGAAACCTTCGCAAACCCTTCGTCAGAGAAAGCCCTAGGCTCACTTGCCAACTTATCCAACAGCGGGTTCATGTTCATGATGAGAAGGCGACTGCCATAGGGAATCAGGTGGTCACGAGTCTGAAAAAGAGGGTGGTCTTTCAGATCTGGTCGGCATACCTTGGGGTTACATAGATAGATGCCAGAATAGAAAATGTGAAAATCTGGATAACGCTTTGAAAGTCTCTCCAACTTTTATAATAAGCATAATTTTGCTTTATTGCCTCATCGCGCCTGACATCAAGGGAGCCAGGTGTCCGAACGAAGCAAGTGAGAGGAATGATGTTTTCTTCTGGCAAATCGAATAGCTCATGACTATCAACCAATCCACAGAGGGATGCAACACCATAATATAAGCTTGACAAAGACGAAGTGCTGACGCTGTTAATGCATTGGCAAATTTAAGAAAAATTGGAATAAAAGGGTTGCCACTGAGTTCCGTGCCTAGGCGCTCTCAACTCGTAACGTGGAAATGCCATTTTTTCAATGACAAGGGCATAAGGATAAAAGGTGATTGAGTAAATTGTGGACTGAACTTCATTGGCCGGACTAGAAATGCCTTCCTCGGAAGTCGAATGATCTGCAAAATTAAGTGCATGAACGAGGCCGACTGCGTAATTAATAAATGAATTTCGATGTCCGTGAATGTCTTCGCAGATATATACACCACCAGGTCGGATCGCCTCCAACATCTCATTCAAAGTTACCGTCTGCTGCTCTGGCGTGTGGCCACCATCATCAATCAATATATCTACCGTGCCCACGTTTGCCTTGAAATTTCGCCAGAATTCAGGACTTTCCTGGTCACCAATAAATACAGAAACCTTTTCTGACTCATAGGCCTTACAAGCGTTCTCGATATCTACACCATAAACATGGCATCCTGGACCAAAATAACTTCCCCACATTTCCAGACTGCCACCGCTGTAGATGCCAATCTCCACAAGCTTAAGATCGAGACCAACAAATTTTGACAGATGTCGGTGATACATATCAAAATAATGATCCCATTTCCATATACCTCGACCTTCATGGTGGGCCTCAAAATAATCCCTCAAAGGATTACCCTGGGACTTTGACTCAGAAAAGCTAGAAGACTGCAAAGGTTGTGAGCTACAATAATGATCGGCGCCCTGGCGTACTGTTCTGCCGGCAACCAAGTCTCGGAAGGTTGTCTCAGGAAACAGAACTGAAGATTTTAAAGTTTTGACTATGCTGGAAATGGCTTTGAGCATATCGCTATGGAAGGTGTCACAATTTTAGCAGATCTCTTCGTTTAACAAGTTGGTTTGAGACGAAGCTTTGCCACCCTATTCCCACTCAATTGTGCCGGGGGGCTTGCTGGTGATGTCCAGCACCACCCGGTTGACGCCCTTCACCTCGTTCACAATCCGATTGGAGATCTGCTCCAGCAGGTCGTAGGGCAGGCGCGACCAATCGGCGGTCATGCCGTCTTCCGAGGAGACGCAGCGCAGCACGATTGGGAAGGCATAGGTGCGCTTGTCGCCCATCACCCCGACGCTGCGCACCGGCAGCAACACGGCAAAGGCTTGCCAGATCTCGTCGTAGAGACCGGCGTCCCTTACTTCTTCACGCACGATCAAATCGGCATCCCGCAGGATATTGAGCTTTTCGCTGGTGACCTCGCCAAGGATGCGGATCGCCAGGCCCGGCCCAGGGAAGGGATGGCGACCGACGATCTCCTGGGGCAGGCCGAGGCTGCGGCCCACCTTGCGCACCTCGTCCTTGAAGAGGCGCCGCAGGGGCTCCACCAACTTGAACTGCAGGTCCTTGGGCAGGCCGCCGACGTTGTGGTGGCTCTTGATCTTGACGGCGACGCGCTCGCCCGTCTTGGGGTCGATGTTGGTGCCGGCGCTCTCGATCACATCGGGATAGAGGGTTCCCTGGGCGAGGAAATCAAAAGGTCCAAGGCGTTTGCTCTCCTGTTCAAAGACGCGGATGAATTCGGTGCCGATCAGCTTGCGCTTTTCCTCGGGATCGGTTATGCCCGCCAGCTTGGCGATGAAGCGCTCGCGGGCATTGATGTATTCGACATTGATATGGAAGCGCTGATCAAAGAATTCCATCAAGAACTCCGGTTCCCCTTTGCGCATGAAGCCCTGGTCGATGAACATGCAGGTGAGCTGGTCGCCGATGGCGCGGTGCAGCAGGAAGGCCAGGGTGGAGGAATCGACGCCACCGGAGAGGGCCAGCAGCACCCGTTTGTCGCCCACCTGGGCACGCACATCGTCTATGGCTTCGTCAATGAAGGCGGCGGTGGTCCAATCCGCCTGGCAGCCACAAATGTGATAAACAAAATTGCGAATCATCGCCATGCCACCGGCGGAATGCACCACTTCCGGGTGGAACTGCACCCCATACAAACGCCGGCCGTGGTGGGCGACGGCGGCATCGGGAGTGTTGTCGGTGTGGGCGAGGCGCACGAAACCTTCGGGCAGGCTCTGCACCGAATCACCGTGGCTCATCCACATGGTGGACCCCTCAGCCACGTTGGTAAGCAGATCGGTGGGGTCATCCAGGTAGAGGGGTGCCTTGCCGTATTCGGCCCGACCGGCGGCCACCACCGAGCCGCCAAGCTGCTGCACCATCAGCTGCATGCCATAGCAAACCCCCAACACCGGGATGCCCAGGTCCCAGAGGGCCGGATCGCAGCGGGGTGCCTCGTCTTCGTACACCGAACTGGGGCCGCCGCTGAGGATGATCCCCTTGGGGGCCAACTGGGCTAACTGTTGGGCCGTGGTGGTGTAACCGAGCACGAGGGAATACACCTCGGTTTCGCGCACGCGGCGGGCAATCAGCTCGGAATACTGGGAGCCAAAATCCAGAATCACGATGGCGGGGCTGCGGCCCTCCCCCAGGGCTTCCGCCAGGGCCCCCTCCAGGGCCCCCTCCAGGGCGGCCTCGGGGGCCAGGCCAGCGGAGGCGGTTGGCGGCATGGCAGTCATGGGGGGCGAACAACCTGGGGCGAAAGCCCTGGAGCGCAACCGCAGAGGCGCACCAGGGGGAAGGCCAGCCTAGTTGTCGCCCTGGGGAGAGGCGAAACCCAGGGGCCAAGGGCTGATCAGCTGGCAGCCCCCTTGCCGGCGACCCCTTGCCAGCGCCGAAACCAACGCTACCGGTAGCGTCCCGGTGGCTTTGGGTCGGGAGACTCCAGAAACACCAACAGTCCGGGCGTCTGCCGCCCCTGGCCCCCCTAGCAAATCCCAGACCAATTCGCCGCCTCCCGCCCAAGCCAGCAGGGGCTCAAGCAGAAGCTTTCAGCGCCTTCAGCAGCCCCCGCCCCACCGGACCCAGCGCGCATACCTGGCGGCCGCGATCGAAAAGCACCGCCCCGATTTCCATGGGGCCGGCCCCATGCCGGGCCAGGTAGGCCGTTGCCCGCTGCTCGATGGTGGCGGCCAACCGGGCCCGCAATCGCTCTGCCAGCCCTGGATCGGCCGCCTGCAGCTGGGCCAGGGCGGCTTCCACCGTGGCGGCCGCAAACAGGGCCTCCAGGGGCGGCCCGGTCAGGCCCTCCAGGGCCGCCAGGGCCGTGAGCACCTCGGCGCGGCCGTCGGCCAGGTGGTGGTGGGTGTGGAAGATGCCGCCTGCCAGCTTGATCAACTTGCCCTGGTAGCCGAATAGCAGCAGGCGGCGCACGCCCCCCTGGCCGGCGGCCACCAGCACCGGTCCCACCCAGTTGCCCGTCTTGAGCAGCAACTGGCGGGGCAGCCCCAGCCGGGGCGCCAGGTCGAGGCCGTTTTCCCCCAGCACCAGCACCAGATCACCGCCGAAATCTGCTGCCGCCAGCCGCGCCGCCAGCGCCGCCAAAGTGCGTTGCAGCTGATCGGGATCGGCGCTGGCCTGGGTTTCGGCCTGGGTGCCGATCAGGGCCAGGCCCTCCACCACCCCGAAGGCGGCATTGCTGGTGCGCTCCGCCAGGGCCCGGCCGGCCGGCAACACCACATGCAATCGCAACCGCTGACCAGGGGGGACCAGGGTCCGCAGATTGGCCCGCAGTAGGTCCCGGGCATAGGCCGACAGGCAGGCCTGGCCGCTGGAGCCATGGCCGCTGGCTGCCTGGCCGCTAGCTGCATGCACCCCTACCCCCTCGCCGGCCTCCAGCTCCAGCCAGCCCCAATCCTCGCCGGCCCCGGCCCCCGCCCCGGCCCCGGTAGTGGCCTCGGCTGTGGCAGTGGCAGTGGCAGGCGGGGCAAGCGCCGGCTCCCAGCGGGCCAGCACCCACACCACCAGCCCCCGGGTCAGATCCAGCCCCTCCCCCGGTTCGCAGACCGCTTCGCCCAGGGCCCAGCCCTGGGGCAGGGGGGCCGCCGCCCTCAGCGGCAGCGAGGTCCAGCCCAGCGGCTCCAGCAGATCGAGCCGCCTTTCGGCCTGCCAGGGCTCGCCCCGCAACACCGCCACGGCGGCGCGGGCCGCCAGCGCCAGCCACACCGGCAGGGTGTAGCCCCGAG
>Ga0207941_1000102_pt1 | contig 26440 bp, 21 predicted proteins | sample LakMenEpi13Sep12_FD_150695 | JGI IMG/M metagenome (GOLD analysis project Ga0207941, IMG submission 150695) | Freshwater microbial communities from Lake Mendota, WI - 13SEP2012 deep hole epilimnion (SPAdes) | ecosystem: Environmental > Aquatic > Freshwater > Lake > Epilimnion/Euphotic zone ...
GGGGGGGACGGGGCGACGCCACCGGACCGGCGGGGGGTGAGGAGGGGCGAGCGCCGACAGCTTCCGCAGGAGGGGGCACGTCAGCCTTCTTCACCGACAAGATCGTCTTGGCGGCGGGCTGGGGGGTGGCGGAGCCGTGGCCCTGGATCAAAGCCTTGATGCGGATGGCCTCGTCGTCGCTGATCGAGCTGCTGTGGCTGCGGGCAGCGATGGACAACTTCTCGGCGGCATCGAGCACGTCCTTGTTGTCCAGGCCAAGGTCCCGGGACAGCTCATAAATTCTGACTTTGCCGCTGCTGGTCATTCAGGTCTCCGAAGGGCGGGGCCCATGGGGCCGCCGGGGGGGCAGGGGTGCCACCGGGCCGTACAAACGCCACGGCCACAGTTCATCTTGCCTCAGGGCTCGCGATCCCGGCGGTCGGGAGACGGGCCGCAAGCGTGGCAAAGATGGAATCCGATACCTGACAGCGCAGTGCCCGTTGGAGGCGCTTGCGTCGCCTGGCCTCATCCAGACAAGTAGGACTCGGACAGAGATAGGCCGAACGGCCCATTCCCCCATCCAGTCCTAGTCCCCCGTCTGCCAGGCGGATCACCCGCCAGAGCTGGAGTCGATCCACCAGCATCCGGCACGAGACACAGCGCCGCAGCACGGGGCGAGGGGGGTTCACCGGACCGGATCCTCGCTCGTAGCGTCATCGCTGGACGCCTCGGGAACTTCACTCGACTGAACCTCGGCTCCATCATCCTCGCCAGCATCCTCGGCAGGCTCGTCGCTTGCGAGTTCCTCACCAGCGGTGGTTTCGGCCCCGTAGTCCAGCTCCTCGTTGTCCTCCGGCAGGGGATACAGCTCCCGCAGACGGGCATCCTCCTCGGCCCTGGCCGCCTGCTCGACGGCCAGGCGGGCCTCCGCCTCGGCCTGGAGTGCCTCCTCCTCCTGGCGCTGGGCAATCAGACCGGCCACCACCAGATCCTCAGCAGCCTGGTCGTACTCCGCCGCGTTCTTGATGTCGATCTTCCAACCGGTGAGCCGCGCCGCCAGACGCACGTTCTGACCTTCCCGGCCGATCGCCAGACTGAGCTGGTCGTGGGGTACGAGCACATGGGCATGGTGCCCCTCGGGATCCACCAGGCGCACCATTTCCACCCGGGCTGGACTGAGGGAATTGGCGATGTACTGGCCGGCGTCGGGCGACCAGCGGATCACGTCGATCTTCTCGCCCCGCAGCTCATTCACCACCTGCTGGATGCGGGAGCCGCGGGCGCCGATGCAGGCCCCCACCGGATCCACCTCCCGCTCCACACTGTCGACGGCCACCTTGGTGCGGGGACCCACCGAGCGAGAGGGGGGGTTGGCTTCCCGGGCCACGGCCACAATCCGAACCGAGCCTTCCTGAATCTCCGGCACCTCGTTCTCGAAGAGATACACCACCAGACCGGCATTGGCGCGGCTCACGAACAGCTGGGGACCCCTCCGCGGCACCTCGCTCACCTCCTTGAGGAACACCTTGAAGGTGGCGTTGGCACGGTAGTTGTCGTTGGGTAGCTGGTCGCGGCGGGGCAGCTCGGCCTCGACCTCGGGCCGTCCCAGGCCGCTGCTCACGGCCATAATCACGCTCTGGCGCTCGAAGCGGATCACGCGGGCGGTGAGCACCGGATCCTCCAGATCGGCGAACTCCTCCTGGATCATGCGCCGCTGCTGATCCCGCAGTTTCTGGGCGAGAACCTGCTTGGTGGTGGCGGCGGCCATGCGGCCGAAGTCATCCTTCTCGGGTGTGACATCAAGAACCACGGTGTCGCCGATCTGAGCATCTTCGGCCACCTGCCGCACCTCATCGATGGAGATCTGGTGGTCATCGCTCTCCACCTCCTCCACGATGATCTTGCTGGCCAGCACGCGGTAACCCTCCTCCTCAAGATCAAGAGCCACATCGAAATTCGAGAAGTAGTCCTCCTCGAAAGGGTCCTCACTGATGCCGAGATAGAGGGTGCGGCGGTAGCGCTCATAGCCCTTCAGCAGGGCTTCACGCAGGGCCGCCTCCACCACCTGAGGTGAGAGCTTCTTCTCGTCGCTGATGTCCTCGATCAGGTTGTTCAGACCGGGGAGAAGGACCAGAGCCATGGCGATGCGTTGGGGAGTCGGAAGAGCGGAGCGGCCACGAAGCCGTTAACAGGGTTCGGAGAGCAGGAAGCGATCAGGGGCCGTCGCGGGGGCTGACCAGCCGCACCCGCACCACCTCCTGGCGAGGCACCTTCACGGTTCGACCGCGCACATTGAGCCGCACGGCCTCGGCGTCGCGCTCCAGCAACAGACCCTCCTGGATGGTTTCGGATCCAACGGCGACCTGGCGATGCACCGCCACCGGGAAGCTCCGGAAGCTGATGAAATCACGGTCCGTGCTGAGCTCCTCGCCGATGCCGGGGCTGCTCACCTCCAGCACGTAGGGAGCCTCAAGCAGGGCGGCTGCCTCCAGGGCCTCTCCTAGAGGAGAGCTGAAGGCCGCGCAGTCGTCGAGGTTCACATCGGAGCCATCGGCCCGTCGCACCAGCACCTGCACCGTCATCGGAATCCGGTGGGCGTGCAGATGAAGACCCTCAAGTCTCAGGGCGGCGGCAGCGGCCAGGGGGCTGACCAGCCGTTCAAGGTCCGTAACGAGGGAATCGGGCAAGGCGGTGCAGCGGGGCGGACGGTTCGAGGGAACGCATCCGGTGGCGGGGCAGCCGCCGCGGCCGCAGTTGATAGAACTGCCCCAATCACGAATCTTTGCCCCTCGGGGGCTCCGGTTCATGGCTGAGTGCTGCCCGGCGGGCATTCCATCACCCTAGGGGATCGGCTGGCGGGATCACCCCCAGGTCCAGCAGGGGCGCCTCGGCGTAATAGTCGTTGCTGGTCACGGTGCCCCGCAGCGACGCTTCCTGATTGAGACAGCGGGCGCATTGCTCGGGGCTGCGCAGGTACTGGCAGACCCTGGCCCACAGCTTCGCCCGGGTGCCCGGCGCACCCATGCTGAAGTGCACCAGATCGGCCCCCCCCGCCATCCCCTCAATCTCCACCTGGCAGAGCTCACAGCGCTGACGGGTGCCGGGCGGGATGGAGGGCATGGCACGCAGCCTTCACGGCGGGCAACTTAAGGGGATCCTCCTGGAATCGGCCCGCCTCCGCCCCCGGGTGCGGCGTACTCGTCAAGACTTGTTGGGAATGGTCCCCCGCCTCCGCCTCCTGCAGCTCAGCGATCCCCACCTGCTGGCGGACCCGGCCGGCAGCTTGCGGGGCCGAAGGCCAGCGGCCCTGCTGCGTCATGGGCTCCGGCAGGCCCTCGCCCAGCTCAAGGCCGACGGGGCGTTCCCTGATCGGCTGCTGATCAGCGGCGATCTCTGCCATGACGAGAGCTGGGGCGGCTACCGGCGCCTTGGCGAGATTCTGCGATCCGAGCTCCCCGAACCCCTCCCCGCCCCCACACCGGGGGGGATAGCGACACCGATCCTGTTGGCGGGCAACCACGACCATCCCAAGCTGCTTCGCGCCGCCCTCAGCCAGCAGGCCAGGATCGGCCCCGGGCTCTGGCCCCTGGAGCCGGCCCCGGGGTGGAGTCTGCTGGCCCTCGACAGCCACTGCGCTGGTCGAGAGGGTGGCCGCCTGGATTCGACCCAGTGGGCCTGGCTGGAGCAGGCTCTCACGAGCTCAGCGGCGGCGGAACCTCTGCTGGTGGCGCTCCACCATCCACCGCTTGCGATCGGCGACCCGGGCTTCGACGCCATCGCCCTGGAGGAGGGGGAGCGCCTCATGGCCCTGCTGGCGGCGGCACCGCAGGTGCGGGGGGTGGTCTTCGGCCACGTGCACCAGCACTGGCAGGGCTGTCTGCCGGGCCGGCCGGAGGTGCCCCTGCTCGGCTGCCCCTCCACCCTGATCGGCTACGGGCCCGTCCAGCCCTGTCCGCTGGGCCGGGCCGCCGATCCGGGGGGCAGGCTCCTGGAGCTCGGGGAGGAGGGGGAAATCCGGCATCGCCTGCTGCGCTGGCCGGCCCTGGAGTGCCCTTAGTTTTCGGTGGTCGTGTCCTTACGGCCTCCTCCCCTGAAACGCTTTCTTCGTCGGCTCAGCGCGCCACTGCTGCCACTGGTACTGGTGGTTTTGCTCGCGGTGGGGGCCTTGCCCCCGCTGCCCGCCCAGGCGATTCCGATCCAGGGGCTGCCGTCCACCCCGCTCAACAGAGCCCCCTCCATCCCTGCCGGCGACCCCGCCGAGGCGGCAACCCCGGCCTCGGACGTTGAGCCGACCTCACCACAACCTGTCGCCCCTCGGGTGGGCGCGGCAGCCACCGCCCTTACCGCGGCGGGCCACAGCTTCGTGGCGGATGCTGCCCGCCGGGTGGGACCAGCGGTGGTGCGGATCGACACCGAGCGCAACGTGGCGCGCCAGCCTTTCGACCCGGCCATGCTCGATCCGCTGCTGCGGGATCTCTTCGGCGACCCCTCCGGTTCGATGCGGGAGCGGGGCCAGGGATCAGGGGTGGTGATCGACGCCGGCCGCGGCCTGGTTCTCACCAACGCCCATGTGGTCGATTCGGTTGACAGCGTTGAGGTAACCCTCGCCGATGGCAGCCAGCTCGACGGCAGCGTGGTGGGGGCCGATCCGGTCACCGACCTGGCCGTGGTGCGGGTGGGCCGCAAGGGCGAGCTCAAGGCCGCGCCGCTGGGCGATTCCGAGGCCCTCGAGGTGGGCGACTGGGCGATTGCCCTCGGCAGCCCCTACGGCCTGGAGCGCACGGTGACCCTCGGCATCGTGAGCAGCCTGCACCGCGATATCAACAGCCTCGGCTTCGCCGACAAGCGCCTCGACCTGATCCAGACCGACGCGGCGATCAACCCCGGCAATTCAGGCGGCCCCCTGATCAATGCCAGCGGAGAGGTGATCGGCATCAACACCCTGGTTCGCTCCGGCCCCGGCGCCGGCTTGGGCTTCGCGATCCCGATCAACCTGGCCAAACGGGTGGCCGGCCAGCTGGCCGAGGGGGGCAAGGTGATCCACCCCTACCTGGGTCTCCAGCTGGTGCCCCTCACGGCCCGGGTGGCCCGGGAGAACAACCGCGACCCCGACGCCCTGCTGCAGCTTCCCGAACGGGATGGTGCCCTGGTGCAGAGGGTGCTTCCAGAGAGCCCGGCGGAAACGGCCGGCCTCAAGCGCGGTGACCTGGTGGTGAGGATCGCCGACCAACCCGTGCTCAACCCTTCGGCCCTGCTGCAGGCGGTGGAGCATGCCGAGGTGGGCCAGCCCCTGGCCCTGAAGGTGGTGCGGGGCCAGAAGGAGCTGCAGCTCTCGATCCGGCCCGCCGCCCTGCCGGAGAAAGGTTCGGCCTGAGCCCCCGGCCAGGGTGGCGCCACGGCACCTAAGGCACCCCCCTCAGGTGCCGTGGCGCTTCCCTGCTACGGTCTGGCGCCTCAGCCAGCGCTAGCGATGTCGGATCTTCAGGACCAGATGAAGCAAGCGGTCGCCGCGGCGGCCGTGGAACAGATCCGCGACGGCATGGTGCTGGGGCTGGGCTCCGGCTCCACCGCCGCCCTGATGATCCAGGCCCTGGGCGAGAAGCTCCGCCGCGGTGAGCTGCGCGACATCGTGGGGGTGACCACCTCTTTCCAGGGGGAGGTGCTGGCCGCCGAGCTCGGCATTCCGCTGCAGAGCCTCAACGCCGTGGATCGCATTGATCTGGCCATCGACGGCGCCGATGAGGTGGATCCCTTCTTCCAGCTGATCAAGGGCGGCGGCGCCTGCCACGTGCAGGAAAAGCTGGTGGCGGTTCGCGCCAAGCGCTTCGTGGTGGTGGTGGACAGCACCAAGCTGGTGGACACCCTCAACCTGGGCTTTCTGTTGCCGGTGGAAGTGCTCCCGGGGGCCTGGCGCCAGGTGAAGGGCCAGCTGGGCGAGATGGGCGGTGATGCCCAGCTGCGCATGGCCGTGCGCAAGGCGGGCCCGGTGGTGACCGACCAGGGCAACCTCGTGCTGGATGTGAAGTTCGCCGGCGGAATCAGCGATCCCCAGACCCTGGAGAAGGCGATCAACAACTTGCCGGGGGTGCTGGAGAATGGCTTGTTCGTGAACCTCACCGATCAGGTGCTGGTGGGCGAGATCGCGGCTGGGGTGCCGGGTGTGCGGGACCTGGTGAAACGCTGATCCCGGCGGGATCCTCCCCAGATCTCAGTAGCCCGAACTTCCAGGCGGCGGCGCCCCCACCGGCGTGGTCTGGAGCCAGGTTCTGGCCGGCACCGGCCGGGCCTCCAGGTAACCCACCGGTAGCCACAGATCACCGGCGGCGGAAGCGAAGTGAATCTCCCAGTGGTAGAAACCCGTGTAAGCACGGGGATCCTCCTTGAGCAGGGCGGCGTACTCCAGCACCGCCTGGCCGTAGTAATCGCTGTTGTTGTAGCCCCAAAGCCCCTTGCGGATGTCCTTGAGGCCGCCGCGGCGCACCAGGTAGCGGGCGGCGGCGTTGATGGCCGTGCGGGGATCGCGGATGTTGCCCCCGTTGCCGATGCCCGGCTCAGCCCAGGTGCTGGGGAGAAACTGCATGGGACCGTGGGCGTCAGCCACTGACACCCCATCGATCCTCCCCATGCCGCTCTCCACCAGGTTCACCGCGGCCAACACCTCCCAGGGGATGCCCGTGGCGGCGGCGGCCTCGCGGTAGTAGCGCAGCAGGTTGGCGGCGGGTTCCGGTGGAGCGATCCGCCAGGCGGGCAGGTTGGCCGGCCGCCGGCGCGGATCGTGCATGGCGATGAATTCCCGCCGGGCCCGGATGTGTCGATCGAACACCGGCCGCCAGCGCTCGGGCAGGGCGGCTCGCACTCGATCGGTCTGCTCAGGCTGGTAAGCCAGCACCCGGTAGATCACCTGCTGCTGGTGGCCCAGAGCCGGCAGGTCCGCCGCGGGGGTGGCCTCCGACCGCAGGGCCTCCTCCACCTGGGCGATCAGGCTGGCAGTGGCAGCGGGGTCCGCTGGCACCAGGGGGTAATGGCGGCCGTCGGGAGCGGTGGGCAGACCGGCCCGGGTGGGCAGCGGAGGGCCGGCCGCTGGCGCCGCTGAAGGCCCGGGCGCTGCTGGGGGTCCGGGCGCAAGGGGGGGCTCGGGCGGAGCCGGCACGGTAACCGCAGGGGCTCCAGGGCTCGCCTGCACGGGTGGGGAGAGGCGCGGCATAGCAGCCCCCGGGGAAGGGTTCGCGGCCGAGGGAAGGCGCAGCAGCAGGGAGGCCCCCAGCAGTCCAGTGGCAGCTACGGCGAGCGGCAGGGCACGGAGCGCAGGGGAGGCCATGGGGAAGCGCTGGGAACGGTCAAGCTATCGGCCGCCGCCGCTGCTGCAGGGCCAGCCGCGTGGAATCAGGGCCAGAGCAGCTCGGTGGTGGCCAGGGCTTCGAGGCCGACCCGGCGGGCATGACCGGCTGCGAGGCGGAGCGCGGCCTTCAAACGAGCCGGCGCCGCACCGATTCAGCGTGGCTGTGGAGCCCCTCGCTCTCGGCGAGCTCGATCACGGCCGCGCCGGTGGCCTCCAGGGCCTCTCGGTTGAACTGGATCAGGGAGGTGTGGCGCAGGAACGTTTCCACGCTCAGGGCTCCGGCGAAGCGGGCCGTGCCACTGGTGGGCAGGGTGTGGTTCGGACCGGCCAGGTAGTCGCCCACCGCCTCGGGCGTATGGGAGCCGAGGAAGATGGCGCCGGCGTGCTGGATCCGCTCCGCCAGAGCCTCCGGATCCTCCACCAACAGCTCCAGGTGCTCCGGCGCGAACCGATCACTGAGGCCGGCCGCCTCCACCAAGTCTGCGCACACCACGATCAGGCCCCAGTCAGCCAGGGCCTGGCGCACGATCGCCGCCCGGGGGTGCCGGGCGAGCTGGGCCGCCACCGCCGCCGGCACCGCCGCCGCCAGCTCTTCACTGGTGGTGATCAGGATGGCTGCCGCCAGCGGATCGTGCTCCGCCTGGGCCATCAGGTCGGCGGCCACCTGGTCGGCCCGGGCGGTGTGGTCGGCGATCACCAGCACCTCGCTGGGGCCCGCCAGGGAATCGATCCCCACCTGGCCGTACACAGCCTTCTTGGCCAGGGTCACCCAGAGGTTGCCCGGCCCGCTGATCACATCCACCCGGGGAATGGAGGCGGTGCCGTAGGCCAGAGCGGCGATCGCCTGGGCCCCGCCGACCCGATACACCTCCCGCACCCCGGCGAGATGGGCGGCCGCCAGCACCGTGGGGTTGGGCTCCCCATCCGGGCCCGGCGGCGTGACCATCACGATCCGCGGCACGCCGGCCACACGGGCCGGCACGGCGTTCATCAACACCGTGCTCGGATACGAAGCCCGACCGCCGGGCACGTAGAGGCCTGCCCGCGCCACGGGCCGCCAGCGGCGCCCGAGCCGCTCGCCATGGGGTCCGCTCACCGCCAGGTCGGCGGGAAGCTGGTGACGATGAAAGGCCGAGATCCTGTCGTGGGCCAGCTCCAGGGCGGCACGCAGGGAGGGCGCCGTGGCCTCCCAAGCCTGGGCCAGGCGCTCGGGCGGAATGGCGAGGGGATCGGGCCGCACCCCGTCGAAACGCTGGGTTAGATCGAACAGGGCCTCGTCACCCTCGAGGCGCACCCGCTGCAGGATCGCGGCCACGCGCTCCTGCTGCTCTGCCATCGCACTCCCCTCGGTCCGTTGGGCGATGGCCGCCAACCTGGCGCCAGCCAGCTCCGGATCCCGCTGGCAGGCCAGAGCCAGGGGAGGGTCGAGGGCCTGCAGGCCAGGCCCCTGCTGCGATGGGTCCACTTCGTTCACAAACGAATTCAGCAACGGATTCCCCGGCCGATCCAGGAACCTGATCCAGGCTGGGGGCGGAACGCGGACAAGGCTAGGGCTGGCTGGGCCCCCCGCTGGCGGCCCCCCCCCCCCCCGCAGGCGGCCAGAAGGGAGGCTTGCTGGCAGGGTAGGATCTTCGTTTGTCGAGTCAGCGCCAGCACCTGTGGCCAATAACAAGTCGTCGAAGAAGCGCATCGAGATCGCCGAGCGCAACAGGCTGCGGAACCGCACCTACAAGTCAGCCCTGCGCACCCTGATGAAGCGCTGCTTCACCGCCTGCTCGGCCTACAACCAGGAGCCGGCAGCTGAAGCCAAGGCTGCCGTGGAAACGAGCCTCAATGCCGCCTTCAGCAAGATCGATAAGGCTGTGAAGGTGGGCGTGCTGCACCGCAACACCGGCGCCAACCAGAAGTCGCGGCTCAGCGCTGCCGTGAGGAAGGTTCTCGAGCCCGCCCAAGCCTGATCACTCCCCCCCACGTCGAACGGGCCGGCAGCCTCTCCGGCCGCTGTGGTGGGCCGGAGCTTTCGCTGGGGTGAGACCGATTCCGCCGCAGACGTCCGCCCGAATGTCCATGTCCACCGCACCGGGTGATGCCCCTGTCGGCCTGGCCGATCCTGAGGCCTCGATCGCCCTGGTCGATTCCCATTGCCACATCGTCTTCCGCAACTTCGACGCGGACCTCGACGAAGTAGCGGCCCGCTGGCGTGAGGCCGGCGTCACCGCCTTGGTGCACGCCTGCGTGGAGCCATCCGAAATCCCGGCCATCCGCGCCCTGGCAGATCGTTTTCCGGAACTCCGCTACGCGGTGGGGGTCCATCCGCTGGATACCCAGCACTGGCAGGAGCACACCGCCGACGACCTTCGGATCGCCGCCCGCGCTGATACCAGGGTGGTGGCGATCGGAGAACTCGGTCTGGATCTCTTTCGGGAGACTAACCTGGAGCGCCAGCTGGCCGTGCTGGAGCCCCAGCTTGATCTGGCCGTGGAGCTGGATCTGCCGGTGATCATCCATTGCCGCGACGCCGCCGCGCCAATGCTTGAGCTGTTCGCAGCCCGAGCCCGCCAAGGTGGCATTCCCCGCGGGGTGATGCACTGCTGGGGAGGCACACCTGCGGAAATGGAGGCCTTCCTGGCCCACGGCCTGTACATCAGTTTCAGCGGCACCGTCACCTTCCCAAAGGCCGAAGCCACCCACCAATGCGCCCGCCAAGTGCCGTCCGATCGGTATCTGGTGGAGACCGACTGCCCCTTCCTGGCCCCGGTGCCTCGACGGGGCAAGCGCAACGAACCGGCCTTCGTGGCCACGGTGGCTGCCCGGGTGGCGGAGCTGCGGGGCGAGACCCTCGAGCAGGTTGCTTCTACCAGCACCGCGAATGCGGCACGCCTCTTCAACCTGGTACTTCACAGTGTATGATGTTCCATTGGTCTGGCAGCGGAAGCGCTTCTTTGTCCACCCTTCGGCTCACCCCCCGGATCACCACAGCGCCTGGGTTCTCCACCAGGCCCCAGGCGGCATCCACCCCCTCCCCGGCCATGAGGGAGGCACGGTAGGGGGCTTCGCCTGAACAGCCGTTCCTGGTTGCAGGAACGGCTGTTCGTGTCGACACCGCCGACCCACCGCCGTGCCCGCCGGTTGTTGACCCCACGTCAACCACCGGTCCCATCTCCAGACCGATTCCCTTATCCATCCGTTCCTGCAGGTTCACCGCATGAGCAGCGCGATCCAGGTCGCTAAGACCGTCACTTACCTCCCGGATCTGGTGGAGGTACAGCGGGCGAGCTTCAAGTGGTTCCTGGAGAAGGGCCTGATCGAGGAGCTGGACAGCTTCTCCCCGATCACCGATTACACCGGCAAGCTCGAGCTTCATTTCGTCGGCGACCAGTACCGGCTCAAGCGTCCCCGCCACGATGTGGAAGAGGCGAAGCGGCGGGATGCCACCTTCGCCTCCCAGATGTATGTGACCTGCCGGCTGATCAACAAGGAAACCGGTGAGATCAAGGAACAGGAGGTGTTCATCGGTGAACTGCCCCTGATGACCGAACGCGGCACCTTCATCATCAACGGTGCCGAGCGCGTGATCGTGAACCAGATCGTGCGTTCCCCCGGCGTGTATTTCAAGGATGAACAGGATAAGAACGGTCGCAAAACCTTCAATGCCAGCCTGATCCCCAACCGGGGCGCCTGGCTGAAGTTTGAAACCGACAAGAACGATCTCTTGCACGTGCGTGTCGACAAGACTCGCAAGATCAATGCCCACGTGCTGATGCGGGCCATCGGTCTTTCCGACAACGACGTACTAGACAAGCTTCGCCACCCGGAGTACTACCAGAAGTCGATCGAGGCGGCCAACGATGAGGGCATCGCTTCCGAAGATCAGGCCCTCTTAGAGCTTTATAAGAAACTCCGACCCGGTGAACCGCCTTCGGTGAGTGGCGGACAAACGCTGCTGCACAGCCGCTTCTTCGATCCGAAACGCTACGACCTCGGACGTGTTGGTCGCTACAAGATCAATAAAAAGCTCCGTCTCACCATTCCCGATGCCACCCGCACCCTCACTCCCGAGGATGTGCTCTCCACGATCGATTACCTGATTAATCTTGAGCTCGATGTCGGTGGCGCCAGCCTCGACGACATCGACCATCTCGGCAATCGCCGTGTGCGCTCGGTGGGTGAGCTGCTGCAGAACCAGGTTCGGGTGGGCCTCAACCGATTGGAGCGGATCATCAAGGAACGGATGACCGTGGGCGAGACCGATTCGCTCACCCCTGCCCAGCTGGTGAACCCCAAGCCCCTGGTGGCGGCGATCAAGGAGTTCTTCGGCTCCAGCCAGCTGAGTCAGTTCATGGACCAGACCAACCCCCTGGCCGAACTCACCCACAAGCGCCGCATCAGCGCCCTCGGCCCAGGCGGTCTCACCCGGGAGCGGGCCGGCTTCGCCGTGCGCGACATTCACCCCTCCCACTACGGCCGCATCTGCCCGATCGAAACGCCGGAAGGCCCCAATGCCGGTCTGATCGGTTCCCTGGCCACCCATGCCCGGGTCAACGAATACGGCTTCATCGAAACCCCCTTCTGGCGGGTGGAAAACGGGATTGTGAGCAAGCAGGGCAATCCCATCTATCTCTCCGCCGACCTGGAGGATGAATGCCGCGTCGCCCCCGGCGACGTACCCACCGACGCCAGCGGCCGCATCACCTCCGACCTCGTGCCGGTGCGCTACCGCCAGGATTTCGAAAAGGTGCCTCCCGAGCAGGTCGATTACGTCCAGCTCTCACCGGTGCAGGTGATCTCGGTGGCCACCTCCCTGATCCCCTTCCTCGAGCACGACGACGCCAACCGCGCCCTGATGGGCTCCAACATGCAACGGCAGGCGGTGCCTCTGCTGCGTCCGGAACGCCCCCTAGTGGGCACCGGCTTGGAAACCCAGGTCGCCCGTGACTCGGGCATGGTGCCGATCACCCGGGTGAACGGCGAGGTGGTGTTCGTGGACGCCACCCAGATCATCATCCGCGACGAGCAGGGTGAGGATCACTATCACATGCTGCAGAAGTACCAGCGCTCCAACCAGGACACCTGCCTCAATCAGCGACCAATCGTGAAGCAGGGCGATCGCGTGATTGCCGGCCAGGTGCTGGCGAACGGCTCCGCCTGCGAGGGCGGGGAGATCGCCTTGGGTCAGAACGTACTGATCGCCTACATGCCCTGGGAGGGATACAACTACGAGGACGCCATCCTCGTGAGTGAGCGACTGGTGCAGGACGATCTCTATACCTCGGTGCATATCGAGAAGTATGAGATCGAGGCCCGCCAAACCAAGCTCGGTCCCGAGGAAATCACGCGGGAAATTCCCAACGTTGCCGAGGAAAGCCTTGGCAACCTGGATGAGATGGGCATCATCCGCATCGGCGCCTATGTCGAGAGCGGCGATATCCTGGTGGGCAAGGTCACGCCCAAGGGCGAATCCGACCAGCCTCCCGAGGAGAAGCTGCTGCGCGCCATCTTTGGTGAGAAGGCCCGCGACGTGCGGGATAACTCCCTGCGGGTGCCCAGCACCGAGAGGGGGCGGGTGGTCGATGTGCGCATCTACACCCGCGAGCAGGGTGATGAACTGCCCCCCGGCGCCAACATGGTGGTGCGGGTCTATGTGGCCCAGCGCCGCAAGATCCAGGTGGGCGACAAGATGGCCGGCCGCCACGGCAACAAGGGCATCATCAGCCGCATTCTTCCCCGCGAGGACATGCCCTACCTGCCCGATGGAACACCGATCGACATCGTGCTCAACCCGCTCGGTGTGCCGAGCCGGATGAATGTGGGCCAGGTGTTCGAGTGCCTGATGGGTTGGGCCTCCTCCCACCTCGGTTGTCGAGTGAAGGTGGTGCCCTTCGATGAGATGCACGGCGCCGAGAAATCGAAGCAAACGGTGCAGGCCTACCTCGAAGAAGCCGCCAAGCAACCGGGCAAGGACTGGGTCTATGACCCCTCTAACCCGGGCAAGATCCAGCTGATCGATGGCCGCAGCGGCGAAGCCTTCGACCAGCCGGTCACCGTGGGCTACGCCCACATCCTCAAGCTGGTGCACCTGGTGGATGACAAGATCCACGCCCGCTCCACCGGTCCCTACTCCCTGGTCACCCAGCAGCCGCTGGGAGGCAAGGCTCAGCAGGGCGGCCAACGACTCGGCGAGATGGAGGTGTGGGCCCTGGAGGCCTACGGCGCCGCCTACACCCTGCAGGAATTGCTCACCGTCAAATCCGACGACATGCAGGGCCGCAACGAGGCGCTCAACGCCATCGTTAAGGGCAAACCGATCCCCAGGCCGGGAACACCCGAATCGTTCAAGGTGCTGATGCGCGAACTCCAGTCCCTCGGTCTGGACATCGCGGTGTATACCGATGCCGGCGAGGAAGTTGACCTGATGCAGGACGTGAATCCCCGCCGCAGCACCCCCAGCCGGCCCACCTACGAATCCCTCGGCGTCGCGGACTACGACGACGACTGATCGCTGATCGCCCCCGGCGCCGCCCCCACCTCGGGGGCGGTTGCACGGGACCCCGATACCCCCCGCCTTCCTCCCTCTCCGCGCGACAGCCGCCATGTCCAACAGCAACCTCCGCACCGAGAACCACTTCGACTACGTGAAGATCACGCTCGCCTCCCCCGAGCGGATCATGCAGTGGGGTCAGCGCACCCTGCCCAACGGCCAGGTGGTGGGCGAGGTGACTAAGCCGGAAACGATCAACTACCGCACCCTCAAGCCCGAGATGGACGGGCTGTTCTGCGAGAAGATCTTCGGCCCCTCCAAGGATTGGGAATGCCATTGCGGCAAATACAAGCGCGTGCGGCACCGCGGCATCGTCTGCGAGCGCTGCGGGGTGGAGGTCACGGAAAGCCGGGTGAGGCGCCATCGCATGGGCTTCATCAAGCTGGCGGCGCCCGTCTCGCATGTGTGGTATCTGAAGGGCATTCCCAGCTATGTGGCGATCCTGCTCGACATGCCCCTGCGCGATGTGGAGCAGATTGTTTACTTCAACTGCTACGTGGTGCTCGATCCGGGCGACCATAAGGATCTCACCTACAAGCAACTGCTTACCGAAGACGAGTGGCTGGAGATCGAGGATCAGATCTTCGCTGAAGACTCCGAGATTGAGAATGAACCCGTTGTCGGCATCGGTGCCGAAGCCCTGAAGCAATTACTCGAAGACCTCGATCTCAACGAGATCGGCGATCAGCTGCGTGAAGACATCAACGCCAGCAAGGGGCAGAAGCGGGCCAAGCTGATCAAGCGCCTGCGGGTGATCGATAACTTCATCGCCACCAATGCTCGTCCGGAGTGGATGGTGCTCGATGTGATCCCGGTGATCCCTCCGGATCTGCGGCCCATGGTGCAGCTCGATGGCGGCCGTTTCGCCACCAGCGACCTCAACGACCTCTACCGGCGGGTGATCAATCGCAATAACCGCCTGGCGAGGCTTCAGGAGATCCTGGCCCCCGAGATCATCGTGCGCAACGAAAAGCGCATGCTGCAGGAGGCCGTCGATGCCCTGATCGACAACGGCCGCCGCGGTCGCACCGTGGTCGGAGCCAACAACCGGGCCCTCAAATCCCTCAGCGACATCATCGAGGGTAAGCAGGGGCGCTTCCGCCAGAACCTGCTGGGCAAACGGGTCGACTACTCCGGCCGTTCCGTGATCGTGGTGGGTCCCAAGCTGAAGATGCATCAGTGCGGCCTGCCCAAGGAGATGGCGATCGAGCTGTTCCAGCCTTTCGTGATCCATCGCCTGATCCGCCAGAACATCGTGAACAACATCAAGGCGGCCAAGAAGCTGATTCAGCGCGCCGACGATGAGGTCATGCAGGTGCTGCAGGAGGTGATCGAGGGGCACCCGATCCTGCTCAACCGGGCCCCGACCCTGCACCGTCTGGGGATCCAGGCCTTCGAGCCGAAACTTGTGGATGGACGTGCCATCCAGTTGCACCCCTTGGTCTGCCCCGCCTTCAACGCCGACTTCGACGGCGACCAAATGGCCGTGCACGTCCCCTTGGCGATCGAGGCCCAGACCGAGGCCCGGATGCTGATGCTCGCCAGCAACAACATTCTCTCGCCCGCCACCGGCGAGCCGATCATCACACCCTCTCAGGACATGGTGCTGGGCGCCTACTACCTCACCGCCGAGCAGCCAGGTGCCGCCAGGCCTGCCTTTGGCGACCGTTCCCTCACCTTCGCGGGCCTTGAGGACGTGATCCATGCCTTCGAGGAGAAGCACCTCCATCTCCACGACTGGATCTGGGTGCGCTTCAACGGTGAGGTTGAGAGCGACGACGAGGACCGGGAGCCCCAGTCGAGCGAGACCCTCAGCGATGGCACTCGCGTGGAGCAGTGGAAGTACCGCCGCGACCGCTTCGACGAGGACGGCGCCCTGATCAGCCGCTACCTGCTGACCACCGTGGGCCGGGTCGTGATCAACCACACGATCATCGCCGCTGTGGCCGCCGCCTGATGCCGAACCCGGGAGGCGCTTCCCTTCCCACCGTCGTGCCCTGCCCGAGAGCAGCCCACGGCACACCGCCATCCCTCTTCCTTCCCACCAGCCTTTCCTCTCCGCGCTGACACCGCCGATCACGCCATGACCGCCACGCCCGCCAAGAAGTCGAGCAAGAAGAGCAGCAAGGCCGCTCCCGCCCCGGCCGTGCCCGACACCACACCCGCCTTCAGCCGGGAGGCTCCCCCCTTCCGCAATCGGGTGATCGATAAAAAGGCCCTGCGCAACCTGGTGTCCTGGGCCTTCAAGCACCATGGAACGGCGGCCACCGCCTCCATGGCCGATGAGCTCAAGGATCTGGGCTTTCACTACGCCACCCAGGCGGCCGTGTCGATCTCGGTGGACGACCTGCGCATCCCCGGTGAGAAGGTGCGCCTGCTGCAGGAGGCGGAACAGCAGATCACCGACACCGAAGAGCGTTACCGGCTCGGGGAGATCACCGAGGTGGAGCGGCACACCAAGGTGATCGACACCTGGACGGAAACCAATGAGCGTCTGGTCGAGGAAGTCAAGAAGAACTTCAACGACAATGATCCGCTGAACTCGGTGTGGATGATGGCCAACTCCGGTGCCCGGGGCAACATGTCCCAGGTGCGTCAGCTGGTGGGCATGCGGGGCCTGATGGCCAACCCCCAGGGCGAGATCATCGACCTTCCGATCCGTACCAACTTCCGCGAGGGGCTAACGGTCACCGAATACGTGATTTCTTCCTACGGGGCCCGCAAGGGCCTGGTGGACACGGCCCTGCGCACCGCCGACTCGGGATACCTCACCCGCCGTCTGGTGGACGTGGCCCAGGATGTGATCGTACGGGAGGAAGACTGCGGCACCACCCGCGGCATTCCGATCGATGCCGACGACAAGGGTAAGTACGCCGCCAAGCTGGTGGGTCGGCTGGCCGGTGAGCCGGTGCTCGACACCGATGGCACGGTGATCGTCGACCGCAACGGCGAGATCGATCCCCCCCTCTCCCGCCGCATTGAGGCGGCCGGTGTGCGCACCGTGGTGGTGCGCTCGCCGCTCACCTGCGAGGCTTCCCGTTCGGTGTGCCGCAAGTGCTACGGCTGGGCCCTGGCTCACAACGAATTGGTGGATCTCGGCGAAGCGGTGGGCATCATCGCCGCCCAGTCGATCGGTGAGCCCGGCACCCAGCTCACGATGCGCACCTTCCATACCGGCGGTGTGTCCACGGCCGAAACCGGGGTGGTGCGCTCCTCGATCGAAGGCACCGTGGAGTTCGGTGCCAAGGCACGCGTGCGGGCCCACCGGACGCCCCACGGGGTGGAAGCCCATCTGGCCGAAACCGATTTCGTTCTGGAGGTGAAAAGTGCCAAGGGTAAATCCCAGAAACTGAGCATCAGCTCCGGCTCCATCCTGTTCGTGAACGATGGTGGGCATGTGCCTTCCGACACGATGCTGGCCCAGATCTCAGCTGGTGCTCAGGTCAAGAAGAGCGTGGAGAAGGCCACCAAGGATGTGATCTGTGACCTAGCGGGTCAGGTGCGCTTCGAAGATGTGATTCAGCCTCGCGAGGTCACCGACCGCCAGGGCAACATCACCCACAAGGCCCAGCGCCTTGGCCGCCTCTGGGTGTTCAGCGGCGACGTGTACAACCTTCCCCCGAATGCCCAGCCGGTGGTACAGGGCAACAAACCGGTTCACACCGGCGATGTGCTCGCCGAGAGCCGGCTGTCCAGCGAATACGGCGGCGCGGTGCGGCTGCGCGAATCGGCCGGCGATTCACGCGAGGTGCAAATCGTCACCGCCAGCATCAACCTCAAGGACTGCAAACTGCAGGGTGAATCCACCCACAGCGGCGAGAACTGGTTCCTTGAGGAGAAAGATGGCAGCCGCTATCGGCTGATCACCCATCCCGGCACCAAGATCGGTGCCGGTGAGGTGATTGCCGAACTCCACGACGACCGCTTCCGGACCCAGACCGGCGGCATCGTGAAATTCGCCCCCGGCCTGGCGATCAAGAAAGCCCGCTCCGCCAAGCATGGCTACGAGGTGAGCAAGGGGGGCACCCTGCTCTGGATCCCGCAGGAAACCCATGAGATCAACAAGGACATCTCCCTGTTGATGATCGAGGACGGCCAGTGGATCGAAGCCGGCACGGAGGTGGTGAAGGACATCTTCAGCCAGACCGCCGGCATCGTGACCGTGACCCAGAAAAACGACATCCTGCGGGAGATCATCGTCCGCTCCGGCGATCTGCGGCAGATCAGCGACGCCAAGGTGCTCAGCCGCTACGGCGGCGATGGACGCATGGTGAACCCCGGTGAGGAGATCGCCCCCGGGCTGGTGGCGGAGGCGATGCAGTTCGTGGAGGCGGTCGACACTCCGGAGGGAGGTGCGCTCCTGCTGCGGCCCGTGGAGGAATACACAATCCCCGATGCCGCCCACCTGCCTGAACTGGCCTCGGTGAAGCAGAGCGGTGGTCCCTCCCTCGGCCTCAAGGCCACCCAGCGGCTCACCTATAAGGATGGCGAGCTGATCAAATCGGTGGAGGGGGTCGAGCTGCTGCGCACCCAACTGATTCTCGAAACCCTCGACACCACCCCCCAGATGACGGTGGATGTGGAAGCGGTGGCCGACAAGCGGGCCAAGACGATCGATCGCCTCCAGCTGGTAATCCTCGAGACGCTGCTGGTTCGGCGCGACACCCTCTCCGATGCCAGCCACGGCTCCACCCACACCGAACTTCAGGTGGAGGATGGAATCAGCGTGAAGCGGGGCGACGTGGTGGCCACCACCCAGATTCTCTGCAAGGAGGATGGCGTGGTGCAACTGCCGGAATCCCTCACCGGTGAACCGATCCGCCGTCTGCTCGTGGAGCGCTCCGGCGACACCCGCAGCCTGGAACTCTCCGGTGCCGCTTCGGTGACGGTCGGCGACCGGGTTGTGGATGGCGATCCCCTCGCCGAAGGCGTCACGGCCCCGTGCTGCGGCCAGGTGGAGGCGATCGAGGGCCAGACCGTCACGATTCGCCTCGGCCGCCCCTACATGGTGTCGCCCGATTCCGTGCTGCACGTGCGCGATGGTGAGCTGGTGCAACGCGGTGACAGCCTGGCCCTGCTGGTGTTCGAGCGCCAGAAGACCGGTGACATCGTGCAGGGCCTGCCCCGGATTGAGGAACTGCTGGAGGCCCGCCGCCCCCGCGAATCGGCTGTGCTCTGCCGTAAGAGCGGCACGGTGCAGATCAAACAGGGCGAAGACGACGACTCGATCACCGTGTCGGTGATCGAAGCGGACGACGCGATCACCGATTACCCGATCCTGCTGGGTCGCAACGTGATGGTGAGCGATGGCCAGCAGGTCAGCGCCGGCGAACTGCTCACCGATGGGCCGATCAACCCCCACGAGCTGCTGGAGTGCTTCTTCGAGGACCTGCGCCTGCGCAAGCCCACCATGGAGGCCGCCCAGGAATCGATCTCGAAGTTGCAGTTCCAGATGGTGCAGGAAGTGCAGAACGTCTACAAATCCCAGGGCGTTTCCATTAGCGATAAGCACATCGAGGTCATCGTGCGCCAGATGACCAGCAAGGTGCGCGTTGAGGATGCGGGCGACACCACCCTGCTGCCCGGTGAGCTGATCGAACTGCGTCAGGTTGAAAAGGGCAACGCCGCCATGGCGATCACCGGCGGCGCTCCGGCTGAGTTCACGCCGGTGCTGCTAGGGATCACCAAGGCCTCCCTCAACACCGACAGCTTCATTTCGGCCGCTTCGTTCCAGGAAACCACCCGGGTGCTCACCGAAGCGGCCATCGAGGGCAAGAGCGACTGGCTGCGGGGCCTCAAGGAAAACGTGATCATCGGCCGTTTGATCCCCGCCGGCACCGGCTTCGGGGGCTTCGAGGAGGAGCTCCGGGCCGAGGCCGGACCCCACCCCGACATCCTCGAAGAAGAGGCTGCGAGCTACCGCCGCGTGCAGAACCTTCGCCCCGACTACACGGTGGAGATGCCAGCCCCTGCCGCCTCGGCGGCGGTGCTGGACGATCCCTCCGAGGAGGATCTCGAAGCCACCCGCAGCCGCCATGGCATCGAGGCCACGGCCAGCAGCTTCGCTGCCTTCACCCGCCCGGGACTCGACGAGGGCCTCGATGAGGAACTGATCGCCGATCCTGCAGCCCTCGAGGGCCTTCAAGAGGAGGGGCTGCTCAGCGATGACTGACGCCCCCGACCGGACCATCCCCCGTGGTGGCGCCAAGCCCCCCGGCCGATCCGCCGCTCCATCCGCAGCAGGCAGAACCGATCTAGGCACCCCCATCCCGGTGCAACGCCTGCCGCGCTGGGGCTTCCACGGCCACACCGAGCTGCTGAATGGCCGCCTCGCCATGCTGGGGTTCGTGGCCCTGGTGGTTGTGGAATGGAAGCTCGGCCACGGCCTCCTGATCCGGCCCTGATGGCCGCCACGGCGGCGGGAGCCAGCCCTCAGGATCCGTCCAGTTCGGCTGCTGCAGGGTTTGTGACCAGCTCGGAATTACGCGCAAACCCGGAATCCGCCGCTGTGCCATCCACCGATCTGCGGCCTCAGGCGGTGGCGCTGACCCCTCTGTTGGGACTTGGGGTGACGGAGCTGGAAGCCTGGGCCCAGTCCCAGGGGCAGCCCGCCTTCCGTGGCCGCCAACTGCACGACTGGTTGTACAACCGCGGAGCCCGCAGCCTCGATGCAATCTCGGTGCTTCCCAAGGCCTGGCGTCAGCGACTGCAGGAGCTGCCGGTGCTCCCGGCCGGGTCAGGGACCCCTGGGCCCGAGGCGGAGGTCCGTTGGCCACCAGCGCATGGGAGTCCAGAGCCCCCCAGAGAGCAACGGATCACCCCAGGGGAGACCGAACCCGGCCAGGCCCTGCTGGGCCGCTCCAGGGTGCTGCACCGCAGTGACGCCCGCGATGGCACCTGCAAGCTGCTGCTCGGCACCGTTGATGGTCTGAGCATCGAAACCGTGGGGATTCCCAGCGGTGAGCGGCTCACCGTGTGCGTGAGTAGCCAGGTGGGCTGTCCGATGGCCTGCCGCTTCTGCGCCACGGGCAAGGGAGGGCTGCAGCGCTCCCTTGCCGTGCACGAGATCGTGGACCAGGTGCTGAGCGTGCGCGAGGCCATGGGCCGCCGCCCCAGCCATGTGGTGTTCATGGGCATGGGCGAACCCCTTCTCAACAGCGAGGTGGTGCTTGCTGCGATCGACTGTCTCTGCCGCGACCTGGGCATGGCCCAGCGCCAGATCACGGTGAGCACCGTGGGCGTGCCGAGAACCCTGCCTACCTTGGCCGAACGGGCCCTAGATCGGCTGGGCCGCGCCCAATTCACCCTGGCGGTGAGCCTCCATGCCCCGGATCAGCGGCTGCGGGAGGAACTGATCCCCACCGCCCACACCTATCCGATCGAAGACCTGCTGGAGGATTGCCGCCGCTACGTGACGATCACGGGCCGGAGGGTGAGCTTTGAATACATCCTGCTCGGGGGGCTCAACGACCAGCCGCGCCATGCCGCGGCACTGGCCGCCTTGCTGCGGGGCTTCCAGAGCCACGTGAACCTCATCCCCTACAACCCCATCGAGGAAGAGGAGTTCCAGCGCCCCTCGCCCGCCGCGGTGGAAGCCTTCCGCATGGCCCTGGCCCGCCGCCACACCGCGGTGAGCGTGCGGGCCAGTCGCGGTCTGGACCAGGACGCCGCCTGCGGCCAGCTGCGGCGCCGGCTCGGCTGAGTCGGGGTTATGCACTTGGCCGCAGGCGCGGAGCTCCGCCTGTTGCGTTATCGCGGGTCCCCATTCCCCTCATCATTCCCTCATAGTTTGGAGAGGCTTCGACCCCCGTGGCTGCCATGACGGATCCCTCCCCCGGCGCGGCTTTTGTGCCTGAGCCAACGATCCAGGGGGAGTCCAGCGGTCCACGCCCCCGCTGGGTGCGCTGCGGCAGTTCCAGCAACCCCGATCCGGCCGGGGCGATCGCCGCAGCTCTGAGCGCCCTCTTTCCGGATGGCCTCGCCGCGGTCGAGGCACCGGCCCTGGTGCTGGCCTTCCTCTCCACCGCCTACCCGATGGAAGCGATGGCCGGGGAGCTCCAGGCCGCCCTGGGATCCGTTCCCCTGATCGGCTGCAGCACCTCCGGTGAACTCACCGACGGCCGCTCCCTGCGCCACAGCCTCGTGCTCTGGGCCCTGGGCGGTGCCGGCTTCTCCGTGCGGGTGGGTATGGGGCAGGGGGAATTGGGCAGCCTGCGGGTGGCCTCCCGCCAGGCGGCCCGCTGCCTCGATGGCCTTCCCTCCCATCCCCACCGCGTCCTGGTGCTCCTGGCCGATGGCCTCTGTGGCGACCAGATTGAGGTGGTGCGCGGGGCCTACGAAGTGGCTGGAGCCTCAGTACCGCTGGTGGGGGGATGCGCGGGCGATGACATGGCGATGCGCTCCACCTCCCAGATCTTCGGAGCCAGAGTGCTGAAACAGGCCGTGGTGGCCGCCGCCATCGGATCCGACAGCCCGATCGGCATCGGTGTCTCCCACGGCTGGCTTCCGGTGGGAGAGCCGATGCTGGTCACCTCCAGCTCGGGGGTGAGCGTGAAGAGCCTGGATGACCGTCCTGCCCTCGACGTCTACCTGGAAACCCTGAAGGCGCCGCCTGAGGCGAGCGCCAGCCGGGAAGCATTCGCCGCCTTTGCAGCCACCCATCCCCTAGGCATACCAAGGCGCGACCGCATCGAGATCCGCTACGTGGCCGGCGCCGATCTGGAGACCCGCAGCCTCACCTGCATCGCCGGCCTTCCCCAGGGTGGGATGACGATGTTAATGCAGGGCGACAGCGAGTCGGTGCTGGGAGCCGCCGAATATGCCTGCCGGGAGGCCTGCGCTGGGCTGGCCGGCGCCGCGCCGATCGGCATGCTCCTCTTCGACTGTGTGGCGCGCCGCTCGGTGCTGGAGAGCGCCTCAGCCGACGGGGAGTTCGAGTGTGTGCAGGAGCTGCTGGGCCCCTTGCCCGTAGCCGGCTTTTACACCTACGGCGAAATTGCCCGCACCCATGGTGCCGGTGGATTCCACAACCAGACCCTGGTGGCCCTGGCCCTGGCCTGAAGCGCTTCAGGGGCAGCTGCGCAAGGAGGGAGGCGGGGAGAGAGGAGCGCCGCTCAGGTTGGATCCCGCAGCGGATCGAAGGCCCCCTGCACGCCATCGCCTCGCCAGGGGGTGAGCCGGGTCATCAGCAGGAAGGCTGGCAGGGAGGCGACCGCCGAGAGCAGGAAGAAGCTGTCCCAGCCCACCCCCTCCGCCAGGAAGCCCGCCGGGCCGGAGAGCACCGAGCGGCTGAGCGCATAGACGCCGGAGAGCAGGGCGTACTGGGTTGCGGAGAAGCGGGGGTTGCAGAGGCTCATCAGTAGTGCCACGAAGGCGGCCCCCACCAGGCCGCCGCCCAGGTTCTCCAGGCCCACCGCCGCCAGCAGGCCGGCCATGCCGCCGCCGAAGCGGGCCAGCGCCGCGTAGCTGAGGTTGCCGGCGGCGCCGACGAGGGCGAACAGCCAGAGGGAGCGGTTCATCCCGAGCCGGCCGAACAGCAGGCCCCCCACAACCGTGCCGACGATGGTGGCGGCGATGCCCCAGCCGGCGAGCACCGAACCCACCACCTCTGGGCTGAAGCCCTTTTGGAGCAGGAAGGGAACCGCCATCACCCCGAGCAGGCCATCGGGCCAGCGGTAGAGCAGCACCAGGGCCAGCAGCATCGCTGCCCGGGGGCCGCCGGTGCGGCGCAGGAATTCCCGCGCCGGGCCCACCACCGCTTGGCGCAGGCTGGTGACCTGGTGGGCGAGCGGCGGCAGCGGCGGGGCGGTGAGGGTGAAGGGCAGCACCGCCAGCATCAGGGCGGCGGCGGCGGCGAAGGCCAGGGGCCAGCCGGAGCGGCCGGCCAGGATGAAGCCGCCGGCGCCGATCGCCAGCATCGCGGCGCGGTAGCCGAGGTTGGTGGCGGCGGCCCCGGCGCCCCGCTCCGCCTCCGGCAGCAGATCGGTGCGATAGGCGTCGATGACGATGTCCTGGGTGGCGCTGACCACCGCTAGGAGCACGGCCATCAGGCCGATCGCCAGCAGGCTGGCTTGGCTGCGGCCGGGCCTCAGCAGGGCCATGGCGCCGATCACCGCCACGAGCAGGATCTGGAGGAGCAGCAACCAGCCGCGGCGGCGGTCGGGCCAGGGGATCGGCCAGCGGTCGAGCAGCGGCGCCCAGACCATCTTGAGGGTGTAGGGCAGCTCGGCGTAGGCGAGCAGGCCGATCAGGCCGAGGGGGATGCCGCTGGTGGTGAGCCAGCCCTGCAGGAGCTTGGTGCCCACCATGTAGGGGCTGCCGCTGGCCACCCCCAGGGCCGCCACCGCCGCCAGCCGCCGCCAGGTGGGCACGGGTTGCAGCCCGGCGCCGTCGGCTGGCGCGGAGGGAGGCAGGTGGGAGGCCATCGGCCGGGGGCGGATCGGGGCAACCCTAGGTGGGGCCTGATCGCCGGCCCGCTGTATTGGCTGCGGCGCACTGTGGAGGGCTGGCCGGCAACGTTGCCCGCAGAGGCTGGGGCTCCGACGGTTCTCCTATAAAAGGGGAATCCCGCCGACCAGCTCCGTGTCCTTCCTTCGCACCAAGCTGCTTCCCGCCGCCATCGTTCTGCTGTTCGCCCTGGCCCTTCTGTCCGTCAGCGCCCGCATCTGGCTGCCCGGCGACATGGCTGCCCCCGCGGCAGGGGGGTGACCAGATCAAGACAGAGCAAGGAAGAGATCCAGCGGTATTGCCCTTCTCCTTTCTGTCTCTGTGCGAGATTGACCTTCAGGTTCGCTCCGGGGTGGCGTATGTTTGTGGTCAAGTTTGTACCCCCATGCTACATCGTCCTGTAGGATGGAAACCTATTTGCAAATCTCAGTATGGCTCCGTCCATTGCACGTTTCCACGCCTCTATAGGTGGAATGCTTGTCACACTTTTCGGAGTCAGTGTAGCAGGGGCGCAGTCGGCTCCAGCCCATGCCGCGACGATCACATTCAACCTTTTTTCAAATTCCCCTGAAGCCATTGTGCCCCTAGGAATTACGGATCCGATTTTTGGCGAAGGAACGCCTAGCTCAATGTTTCATGCAGACTATGTAGGTCCATCGCTTTTATTTGAGAAAGGAGGTGTCAAGCTGACCATCGCCAATCCTTCATGGGCTTCTGGTTCTTCTGTGTCTCGATCCAATCAAACGCTCGGCGCCTGCCTGGGTGGTGATCGCCCAAACAGTATTGTTGTATGCGGCAATGAGGGTACCAACCCTTCCCCCCAAATCTCTTCAATCAAGCTCAAATTCGATAAATCCGTTAAGTTGATCAGCACCAGCGGCATCTTGCGTAGCTTCTTCGCCGAAATTGGTACCACAGATCCCCAAGTTACTTCTACTTGGACCTCTCAAGCTTTTACCAGTGACTTCACGTATGAAAATACGATTCCTGCGTCACTCTCTACCATGTATTTCACTAACCCCTATGCTTCCACATTTGATGATGGCTTTACTGTTTCCGCCGATGCTGAAATTATTGTAACGAGTGCTTTTGCGGGAGGTGTTGATTACTGGGCACAAACTCTTAAAGTCGAACCTGCACCTGCACCTGCACCTGGACCTTTGCCACTCTTTGGCGCAGCTGCGGCATTTGGCTGGTCACGGAGAATGCGCAAGCAGATCAAGCAGTCCCAAACTTTAAAATACTTAGAATAGATCTTCGATCGATTTAAGATAAAATGCCTGAGCCATTCTCTTATATAAACTAATCTTAATATTATTTTAATCACGGATTATGGTATTGTTATTCATGTTTGTGCGCGCACGTCCTTCAGTTTAGTGCAGGCAATTTCTTTCTAGTGCAGGCAATTTCTTTGTTGCTAAAGATAGGCTTTTCCAATCTTGGTGGGCCCTTGGGCTCCCTCTGCAGCAGATTCTTTGCGTAGGCGAAGCCTTCCGCGAAGCGGTGCTGAACACGGTGGAAATCACCAAGCGCACCTTTCGGTGCGACGCTGCCGGACGCAGCCCTGCAGCTGCCGGCGGATCGCCTTGATCAGGCCGACGTGGGCATCACTGACAACGAGCTGGACGCCCGTAAGGCCACGCTCCTTGAGGGAGGCGATGAATTCGCTCCAAAAGATCTCGGACTCGCGGTCGCCCTTGATGCCCAGCAGCTCGCGGCGGCCGTCGGCATAGACGCCCATGGCGACGACGACGGCCCTTGAGCAGACCTGCAGGGCCTTGCCCAGCCGGCCCTTGAGGTAATTGCCATCCAGGTAAACGGAGGCGTAGCCAGACTCCTGCAGCGGGCGGCTCAGGAACGCCTGCACCTGCTGCTCAATCTCCTGACAGATCCGGCTCACCTGCGACTTGGAGCTGCCGCTCTGGGTGCCAAGAGCACCCACAGGGCATCGACCTTACGGGTGGAGACCCCCCGCGATGTAGGCCTCCATGATCACGGCGTAGAGGGCCTGGTCGACCCGGCGGCGGGGCTCGAGGATCGCGGGAAGGAAGCTGCCGGCCCGCAGTTTGGGGATCAGCAGGTCGATGTCCCCCACCTGGGTGGTGAGGCTGCGAGACCGGTAGCCGTTGCGGTAGCCG
>Ga0207941_1000103_pt1 | contig 26423 bp, 22 predicted proteins | sample LakMenEpi13Sep12_FD_150695 | JGI IMG/M metagenome (GOLD analysis project Ga0207941, IMG submission 150695) | Freshwater microbial communities from Lake Mendota, WI - 13SEP2012 deep hole epilimnion (SPAdes) | ecosystem: Environmental > Aquatic > Freshwater > Lake > Epilimnion/Euphotic zone ...
GCGATGAAAGTGGTGTACCAGGGTGGGGCCAATGTAGTAGTGGTGACTGCGCCCAGCAAAGCTGCGTATCAGGCACAGTTTGGTCACCCCAATGATGTGGACAGGATGCTGAGTTACAATAAGTTCGGCGTGACCAAGAATGATATCATTGGTACCTGGAGTAAAACCGGCGGCGGCGGCGTAGAATACTACAATGCCTATTCAGGTAACTATGCGGGCATGTCTGCCATTTCCAGTACCGATGAGTTTACTTTCAACAGTAATGACACCTATACGAGTGTGCACAATGCGGCCAATACCAACGATGGGTCAACTACTTTTAGCGGACTCAATTACAAGGGCAATTTTTCCGTGAATGTTTGGGAATTGATGGCTACCAACAGGGTGAGCGGTAAAACCAAGAAGTTCTGGTGTCAGCTGATGGCCGTAAAGAATGGATACATCTTGACATTGACGGACAGCGATTATGAACCCCTTAAATATGTACTGTTCAAACGTAAGTAAGTTTTCATAAGGTACGGCGATGGATTATTCTTTCATGGTGATGTCTACATTAGCCAGGATCTCCGTTGCCGTATTCTTTTTATCAAAGAACCTTACTTTGAGATGATAGGATTCACCGACGGCCATCGGTTCTCCAGTGTATATAATTCCTTTCATGTTTTTTGCATCTTCCGCTGCCATACCCTTGTCTAAATTGGCGAATGCATCAGGAAGGTTGAGCAGTTCTTTGTTGTTTTTGTCGGTCACCAGAATATGACAACCTGGAAACACCTTGCCATCTTCGATCGTAAAGTTTTCTACACCTTTGGCCAATACCATAACCTTATCGCCGAGTTTGATTTTATTGCTGCTCAGCTTGTTTTCACTGCTGTCTGCCAGATAGATGTCTTCCAGCGCAGCGCCGTTATAACTGGCGGTAAGGCCGGTATTAAGGTCCTTTTTGACTCCTTTACTGAAGTTGCATGAAATTAAAATAAAGAGGGCCAGCACTGCCATGCAGAGCATTTTTGTCTCAGAACTGTAATTCTTACTCATAGTTTGCTTTTATATTTTTGATGTAAAAAATATCCGTATCCTGGTTACTGTTGTTGGCTTTGTAGCGGCTGAACGTATAGAGGTTATACCTTGCAGCGGGAATAAACACATTGTTTACCTCTGCTTCCAGTTTATCATTGATATAAACCTGGAGATTGTTCCCTTTCCTGACAAGTTTTATCTGGTGGGTGTTTTTTGACATGTAGAATTTCGGAAGCATCACCCTTTTTTCTTTCACTACGCTTTCATTCCTCTCATAAGAATAGATATCCAGCATACCTCCGTTGTTCCAGTAAGGATCAAACCAGAGCATGATGCGCCGAAAGTTCCCGGCGTAGTTATCATAGAAGCTCCAGTATTTGGCGGGTTCGTCTTCGGTACGGTAACGCTGGGTGGGATTATCGTATTCCATTTCTGAAATGGCTACCGTGAAGAGCCCGCTATAATAGGAAATATCTTTCTCCCAACCCAGGTCAAAACTTAGGGTGAAATTGTCCTTGATCTCTTTGTTAAACTGTTTGGGGTACCAAAAGCCTTTTTCCGCGATGGTCAGCCAGTTCTTGTTTTCAAACTTTTTGACCTTGATGGTTTTTTCACCTTCCCAACCTTTGGGAAACTGTTGCTCGGGTGAGTTGTCGAATGAATATACGAATGCGGAGGTATTTAGCTGGTTGGATTTTGTTTCTGTTTTTGCAGTATTTATCGATGCTACAAGGCTATTGATGCCATTGGGTACCTTGGGTGCTTCACCCACCATTTTGCAAAGGACGTCCATATTGAATTGGCTGGCGAGCAGGTCCATAAAATTTTTCTTTGGCAGGTCGTCGTCTTGTCTTATCAGCGTGAACAGTATGCACTGTGGCTGGTCTTTGGATTTGCTGAGGTCATAGAATCCGATGTCTTCTACCCAAACAGGGAAGGTATTGGTGGTGTCCGTTTGGTTGAGCAGATCATAGAAATCCTGTTTGTCCGGATTGGGCTTGAGGGCCCTGGCCATTTCGTTGATTTTTTTATGGGTGAGGATCTGGTTGAACCAGGACAGAAGGGCATTGATGTCTGATTCCAGGGTTATGATTTCCTTTTTTTTGTCTGCGATGAGATTGGTCAGGTATTGTTTTGTATCCTCGTATTTGGTTGTTGTTACATTTTTTTCGCTATTTCCAAGCGATTCCCTGGCAGAGTATAGCTTGCTGCGCAGCTTTTTTTCAACAGAAACCTTATAAGAAGTGATGAAATCCCGCCAGCTTATTCTTCTGATCGGAAGTTTTTCTTTCCCTGAAAAAAAGTAACCCCTGAATTGATTATTACCATAAGGCGTATTTGCATAAAGGATTTTATTTCCGGCAGCATCTCTTTCAATAAAATAGTCTCCAACAAGCAGGGTTCCTTCGTTGACATAGAAGGGGAATTCAACGCCTGACTCAGAAGACTGACCGCCGTCAAACATCGTATTTACATTGAAATACACCCAGCATCCGGTTTCTCCCTCTGGTTTCAGGATATTGTTGCCCATCACGCACGAATATTTCTTCAACATTAGATAGCAATCGTACTGTTTAGGCGCAGCTTGCGTATTGGGAATCGTTGGCAGGTCTCCGTAGGCAATGCTGTTGGTAGCATACAATCCATCAAGTGCTACGGGCATGATCCGTTGCAATTCTTTTCTGATGGGATCACTGAACTGCCACTGGTTTGCGTAGCGCCCTTTGTTCCAGATCCATTTTCCCGGGGCTTTGTTGAGATCAATTGTTTTGCAATCAACCTGGCCTGCACAAGCAGTTGTGACCATCAAAGAAAGACAAAGCAAGCGAAGCGTAAATTTGTTCATGACAATTGATTGAAACAACAACGGGCAGTCAGGATTCAGCGATACGTGGAACGGTCCTTGCAGCCCTGGTTGATTTGATACGGCGTGATATGATATATAGAATAGGACTTAGATCTTTCAGGATATAGAGCCCGAAGGCAAAACTTGACAGAAAGATCATGACAAACCCGAAAAACCACATTCCCATGAGCACACTGATCTGTAGGTGGAGAAGCGTGATGAGGAAGAAGCAAACTACCCTTAGTTTAGGTATCCACATAGCAATTGAATAGCCAGCTTCCAGGATGAGCACAAAGATGCCTGTGACGATGGCAATCCATGAGTGATTTGCCAGCCATGAGAAATCATAAGTTTTGAAAATAGGCATCATAAAGGTTCTCCAGATCGCCTCCCCGTTCCACCATTGAATTCCCATCGACTTCTCAATAGCCGTAGAGAAGTAGACCAGGCACATTTGGATCTGGATGCATCGGAGTGCCATGCCCGCCCCTGCGGACCGCTTTCTGAATGGGGTGATCCCGATTTTATTGTCCAGCGCATATGCGGACCCTAAGGGGAAAAATATGCCATAGAAAAGTGACATCTGTGTAAATACATCTACTCCATAGATGACGGCACTGCCTGTATTGATGAATGCCAAATGCAGGAAGAACAACGCAATGGTGGTGAACCTGGTGAACAGGCCCGCAATAAGCATCGTGCATAGTATGAAGTATAGATATAGCAGCAATAAGGTACTGTTGTCTGAAGAAGTACCGAGGTTGTTTGTCAGTAGGACGGACAGATCTCCAAGATGGGGAAGGAAACTGTAATTGCTGAATTTGGAGATCGTCCACTGTATAAATCCGTATTGGCCATACAGTTCTGTGAAGCTGCTGTGCAATGCAATCATCTTTCCCATACAGATACTGCCGAGTCCAATCCTGAAAAAGGCAAGGGGCCAGCTAGGTTGTTCTGCCTCTATGAAATCCCAGAGAACCTGCGGAAGTTTTTTAAACTTATTTAGCATAGAAACTTGTTTGATAGTACATGTCATGCGAGATCCGTTCACCCTTTCTGTATTCATCCATGGTTGGGATATGATTCTGGTTGACTGTTATGAGAACTTTGGAAACAGATGTGTCCTTATTCATACAATAGACGGCCCATGACCTGGCGTAAAGATCCATTCGCGTATGATGGAGGCCTTCGCCAAAATGCCACAACATCGTCAGGTATCGGATTTTATTTTCGTCATTGGTGTAAGGGGTCTCAAAGCGGTATCCAATGGTGTCTTTTTCTCCCTGGTAGGCCTGCATGGTTAAGAACATATCATCGTTAACCGTAGGGGCGAAGAAGCCGAAATCGCGGTTTGCATAGCTGAAAGATGAATAGATATTCAGCACGTCCTCCAAGGGTTGAAAATTAATGATCTTATACACCTGCGAAATAGTAATGATGACGAAGGAGAAGTGCAGCACCAGGGCAATTCGTATGATCTTTTTACGCTTCATATGCCGGTATTTGAAAGGAAATGAAATGGCCGTTTGTTGCAACTATTTTTCGTCATACTTGCTGAGAACATTGTACAGCTGGTCCAGAAGGCCAAGCTGTTTTTCATTGTACTCAGCTGTTTTGAAGATGTTGATCGTTGTTACGGTTCCGGCAACGAAGATGTTGATGGTGGTGTATGAACCTGATTTTGCTTCTCTGAAGATGTTGATCTTTGTGTAGGTTCCGCTGGCATCCCCTTCTTTAGGTCTGGTGGTCTCCCCTTGTTTTACATCTGCAAGTCCCTTTAGATTTCCGGCTTTGAACCCACCGTTTTCTGAATCAACGTTGATGGAATAAGATTTTGGATCCATTTGCGAGAGGATTTTTGTGACCACTTTTTGATCTTCTGAAGAAAGGGGCTTTCTGACATTCAGGCTTACTTGGCTGAATGCAGTCATACTCCAAAGCGTGATGGCTGTCAAAATAAAAGTGCATTTGATTCGCTTCATAAAAATTTGTTTATGCTTTAGTGCTTACTCTGTTTAAGGTTTTTCAGCAATCACCTGTTGTGTAAACAGACCATTTCATTGTTGACCGCAATATTGTACTTATAGCATGCAACGGGAATCCCCTGAATCGTGTATTTTTTCGCCAGGCTGCTGAAAAGTGATTTAGGATATACACCTTTCAGGGTATAGCAGGAACGGCAGATAAAGGACTATAGTGTCAAAACCTTGAGTGGCGAAATCATAGACCCCAAATGTTGTTTTGACGCCATTAACCCGGGTCAGGGGAAACCACACTTAAGTTACGCCGCCAGATGTATCAGTGGCGGCACCATGCCGGTCCTTAAATACGAGGTAAATAAGCAGTATAAAAATGCAGTGTTGGCTGCTTTGCATGGCGTACCCATTCAAATTACAGGAAAATTATATGCAATGGATAATTGGGAAGTATTGCATTTTGATACAAGAAATGGAATTCGCCTTTTGTATTGAAGAAGTAACTTATCGGAATACTGTTATCCACCAGATTAGCCCTCGCAGTCCATTCTTTACTTACCCGCTTCCCTGCCCAATATCTCATTTGAATACATTGTATTTTTTTCATAATTCCTAATTGTTAAGGCCTTGCATTAAAAGGTTCAATTGTCCATTGTTATGATAATGGAACAAACAATCATTCACAGTTCATAATGCGGTAATATCTGCTATTCATTTTTATGCTGCCAGAAAGCTCTCTGTTATGAGAATTTGATCTTTCGCAACAATTATTTAATGAATCAAATCAATAGTCTATGCGACTTTCCAGCCGATCTAACCGAAGAACGTCAGGCTCAATTATGAAAAACAGCCGTTTAGTCAGGTGGTTTTTTGTGTTCTTTACGATGCTGTCTTTTTCTCCTGCGATGTGGGCCCAAGATACCCTACGCCGCGCGGAATCTATCATTGGTCATGAACTCGCAAAAGATGCAAAGGCTGAAAATATCAGAAACACATTAACCCCCCTGCTTATCAGCAGATTTGGCGGAGGTACAGGTTCCCTGGTGCAACGTGTGGCCGGTGTTTCTGTTTCCGGTGGTTATGCCTCTATCAGAGGTCTCAGCCCACGATACACAACATTTTTGTATGACAACTTAGGCGCAGGGGTAACGGAACAAAATATTAAAACCTTTTCGCTGCAGTTTATTCCGGGAGGAGTGCTGAATGAACTGGTGATCCACAAATCAGGCATCGCCCCTAATCCCGGAGAATATGCCGGTGCTGTGATCACCAGCCAATCCAAAACAACGCCTGCTCAAAACTTTGACGTCATATCTTTTGGTCTGGCCTATCGCGTAAATACAACCTTTAAGGATTTTTACGTGGACCCCGACTACAACCTGACCTTCGGCAGTTATCTGGGTTTTGGAGGTAAAAAGAGAAGTTTTCTGGATGATGTGTCCAGTTATCAGGAGATACAAGCCATGGACCGCAATGAATCCGCCGAGGAAGCCAAGAAACTACGTAATAACTATTATGTGGAAAAAAAGAAGGCACTTCCTGATTTTTCTTTGGGCTACTCCATGGGTCGGAATTTCAAAATGAAGAAAGAAGGAAGCACACTTTCTACCATCAACCTGATTTCATATGGCAGGGCTTATGCCAACACTTTCTGGAACCGATATGCCTATGCGAATTATAAGAAGGGTGACAATGACATTGTAGAATCTACCACTAATGTGAGGGCAATCACTGATGCCGTGCATGTATTGCCGTCCCAACTGGCACTGATGAGTAACTGGGAATATAAATTAGATAAACGAAACACGATAAAATTTACCAACCTCTTCTCACAAATTGGTGCAGAAGTTGCCCTGCTGCGCTACAATGTCAATTATGAAAGGAAGCGTGAGACCATTGGTTCTTCGGTAGGGCTGGAAGCACGTTCAAACTATCTCGGACGTTTAAACGGCGAACATAAACTGGGGGAGAAAAGCCGGCTCGACTGGGCTCTCGGCTACAATTATGGATTCCAGGAATTACCGGATCTGCGTCGTTTTGGTGGAAACAGAAGCTATGCTGATTCAGGGGCGCAGTTCCTGTACGTTATTCCTGAAGGGAGCAAGGCAGACAATGGGGCTCGATTTGGATCCAAGCAAAAGGATAACACGGTTACCGGCCGGCTGGATTACACATGGGGTAATACAGAGACGCTGATGCTTCGGGCTGGCGTGCTTGGTGAATTTGCCAAACGTAATTTCCAGTCCAGACTGCTCACCTTTGCCAAAGATGGTCTTACTAACCCTGAATTACTTTTTGTGCCTTTTAACAAGGAGACTATCACCACCATTTTTGAACCAAAGAATTTTGGCCCAGAGGGATACTTTCTCGTAGATGGGACAGAGGCCGGTGATAACTATAATAGTAAGTACAACCTTGTCAGTGGTTATGCAGATGCAACAAAAACCATTTTAGAAAATTTATTGGTCAACGTCGGTTTCCGTTTGGAAGATTTCAAACAGAACCTAAAGACGGATACATCCATTGATAACAATTCTACGGACTTCATGCCCTTTATCAACCTGAGACTTGGACTTAGCGAAAACATGGATATCAGATTTGGATACAATAAAAGTGTGAACAGACCAGCCTTCCGTGAACTTGCCCCGTTCAGCTTTTATGACTATGATTTTCGTGCTGATATACAAGGAAATCCGGGATTAAAGAATGCCACCATCAATAATCTGGATGTGAAATGGGAATTGTTTATGGGAGAGGCCGACTATCTCAGTTTTGGAGGTTTTTACAAACAATTCAAGAACCCCATCGAACTATATTATGTCATTCGTTCTGAACTTCCCTTGTTTACTTTCCAAAATTCTGAGAAGGCCACTGTGGCAGGATTGGAGTTTGAATTGAAAAAAACGCTGAGCAAGGAACGTGGAACTGCGTTGCATGATATGGCGATTTATCTGAACGCTGCATATATCCGAAGCAATATTGAACTGGGTGAAAACAGTGTGGAAGTGGTTAAAAACAGACCTCTGCAGGGACAGTCGCCCTACGTCATCAACTTAGCATATATCTATGCCAATGCCGCCAAGGGAGTTAAGTTTGAATTGATTTATAACGTTAGTGGCAAGAGTCTTTATTCAACTGGAGACGGACAGGAAACTTACCCTTGGTATTCCATGTCAAGACATATGCTGGATTTAAATTTCAACAAGGCTATTTCGAAACGTGTTTCCTTATCACTAGGAGTGTCCAACCTGTTAGATGCTCCTTTGGAGATCAGGGAAGATGCAAACCTGGATGGAAATGTGTCAGACCTGGGTACGGCAGATAATGTAATTCAGAAAGGTTATCAGGGGCAACGCATTTCTGCGGGCGTAAGTTGGAGAATACGTTAATCATAGCAATACAAAAAGCATAAAACTTAGTATATGAAATCAGGAAAAATCTTCTTCATAGCTTTTATCTTTTTTACCATCGCATCTTGTCATAAGGTACAAATCATCAGACCGCCTGAAGGTGGTGGAAGCGTCACTTTTTCAGGAAAAGGCGAATTCAAAAGTAACCTGCTTGTTGAGAATCGTATTCCTACCTCTAACACGAATCCATCAGACGATGAGACCCTGTTAGTAGGCAATGATGTAGGTCAATATTTCTCCAGTACGGATTTCGGAAAACCGTCTAACCCCAGTAAACTTCCTTTCCTCAAATCAAATGCCGTTGCAGGCCTTACCCTGCAATTACTGCCTTCAGATATGAAAGTAGTTTCATATCCCGGTGCATTTGGCACTGCAGCCGATCCTGAATGGAATATTGCATCGAACTGGTTTAAGATAAACCCTTACGACATGGAGTATCAGGGTCAATCGACGGCAGAAGTGCTCCAGGGGGAAATCAATTCGAACCGCACCCTGACGGCCAATAAAACCTATTTGCTGCGTGGTCAGGTTTTTGTGAATAGCGGTGCTACGCTAACCATAGAGCCGGGTACGATCATTTTTGGAGACGGAAAACCAAGCGATGGAATTTTATGTATCAACCGAGGCGGGAAGCTGATTGCAAGAGGTACTGCGGAACGGCCTATCGTGTTTACATCTTCAAAAGCAGGGAAGCAGCGCCAGCGTGGCGATTGGGGTGGCATCGTTATATGTGGAAGAGCTCCAAACAATAAAGGTACAGACGTATTGGTGGAAGGGATACAGACTGGAAGTTCAGGCGACGGTGGTAAGTACGGCGGTAATATCCCGGCAGATAATTCAGGTGAAATAAGCTATGTAAGGGTGGAATTTGCCGGCATCGCGGTTACTCCCGGTAATGAGGTGAACGGTATTACTTTCGGCAGCGTAGGTTCGGCCACAAAAGTTGACCACGTGATCGTTTCTGTTGGGGGAGATGATGGACTGGAATGGTTTGGTGGTTCTGTTAATGCTCGCTTTGTTGGATTGTACGATATTCTGGATGATGACCTTGATATGGACGCGGGTTACACAGGGAATATACAATTTGTATATTCCCTTCGAAACCCATTTGCAGCAGATGAGAGTTTGACTGGCTCATTGGAAATTACGAGCAGTAAAACTGCGGGGTCAATCCCCGGAACGGCACCCGTGATTGCCAATATGACTTCTGTGGGTCCTATCTATTTGGTAGGTGAAGGGAGTTTCAATCCCAACCATGAAGGTGGTGCCAGGGTTTCTGCCGATGCCAGACCGAAAATTGTCAACAATGTTTTTATTGGCTGGCCCAGGGGCTTGATGAATTATTGATTGCTGTTGGGTTTGTATTTTTTTTACGCAAGAAACTAAGTTTTATGGAAATCGCATACCTGATCCTTGTCATCATTCTTCTCGGTTTAGCCGTTGTTGACCTTATTGTAGGGGTATCCAACGACGCGTCTAATTTCCTCACTTCAGCCGTTGGGGCCAAAGCGGGCACGTTCCGGCAAATCATTATTGTTGCCGCAATCGGCGTCATGATTGGAGCGCTCTCAGCGGGGGGAATGATGGAGATTGCCAGAAAGGGTGTATTCAATCCTTCACTCTTATCTTTCCACGACATCATTTTCATTTATATAGTGGTGATGCTGGCAGATATTTTTCTGTTGGATACGTTCAACACACTCAAGTTGCCAACGTCCACCACCATTGCCATTGTTTTTAATTTGCTGGGTGCGTCTATAACCACCTCCATGTTGAAGGTGGTCAAAGAAGGAAAGACCTTTCATGATTGGGGCATGTATATCAATACCACCAAGGCCATTGAGATGGTGATCGCGATATTCGTATCGGTGGCTGTTGGTTTTGTAGTGGGGTGGATCGTACAGTACCTGATGAGGGCCTGGGTGTCTTTTAACTATAAAAAGAATATGAGATTGGCGGGTTCCCTTTTTGGTGGGCTAGCCATTGTGGTAGTACTAAACTTCATAGTAAAAGTCGGTTTCAAAGAATCAGGATTAAAAGATGCTGAGTTTGTTCACTATATCAATGCGCATTTTGCTATCATCGCCCTCGGCACTTTTATTGCATCCACCTTAATTTTTCTTCTGTTATCTGCTCGTCAGGGATTTGACTCTTTCAGGGTTGTGACGCTTATCGGCACTTTCGCATTGGCCATGGCCTTTGCGAGCAATGACCTGATTAATTTTATCGGCGTGCCTTTGTCGAGCCTGGAAGCATACGGTCACTGGAAAAATTCAGGTCAGGATCCGGATGATTATATGATGACGGCATTCAGCAAAGAGGGGAGTGCGGCCAACATTATTCTTTTGATTATTGCGGGGATCATCATGGTTGTGACCATGTTTCGTTCTAAGAAAACAAGGGCAGTGATCGAGACGGCGGTGAGCCTGAGCAGGCAACAGGATGGCGTGGAGAAGTACGAGGGAAATGTAGTGACAAGGGGCATTGTAGGATTTATCTCTTTCGTGGCCAATCGGGTGAGTTCGATATTGCCTGGTTCATTACGCACACGTATCAATGAAAAATTCACGCCAACGCCGGTAGATGATAATTTGCCGGAGGAAGACATACCGGCATTTGACATGGTAAGGGCTTCTGTGAATCTGATAGTTGCGGCTTCGCTGGTTTCCATCGGTACAAGTTTGAAATTGCCCCTATCAACCACCTATGTTTCTTTTATGGTTTTGATGGGAACATCGCTGGCAGACAGGGCCTGGAACAGGGACAGTGCTGTGTACAGGGTTGCAGGCGTGTTTACGGTGATTGGGGGATGGTTTATTACAGCACTTGCAGCGCTCATCATTTCATCTTTATTCGTTTTTATCTGTATCAAGTTGCAGTTCATCGGTGTAGGTATTGTGATTGCGATTGTTGGTTTCGCGGTATACCAGCTCAATCAGTTTCACAAAGAGACACCTTCACCGGTACAAATTTCGCTTGATTGGCCAGATGAGATTTTTCAGGTGAAAAACGAAGGGGCATTCAATATTAAAATTAAGGACAGGATATTGGAAAGCCTGGGCGCGTTTGACAGGTACTCCATGAGTCTTATATCGGCCGTTGCTAACGAAGATAAAACAGCTATGAGACAGCTGGACACCCAACTGGAGTACTTAAGGGCTCAGAATCTTTCCAACAGGAGCCAGCTTGCAGCAAAGATTGGCAAGATGCAGCCTGAGCAGAAGAAGATTGCCAGGAAGATTGTGGAATATTACGCTTTGGAAAGTAGTGTTATACAAGAATTAACTCCATTGAATGAAATAGCCAAGCTTCATGTACTGAATATGCACAGGCCCTTACAGAGGCCGCAAATCAGCAGACTGAATGAGTTGGGGGAAAACGTAAAGTCATTTGTGGAACAGGCAAGGCAAGCCATCAACAGTAATAACCTTTCCAAAGCCGAAGCCTCAGTCGTGGATCTCCACGCACTTACAGAAAAAGCCCTGGATGAACAAATGGAAGGGGTTGGGGAAGGCAATTTCAATTTCAAGAATTCCAATCTTTTTGTCACTGCCATGATAAACCTCAGGTCTACCTCGGAGTTATTTATCAGGATGATAAAGATGGCACAATCGCGTTAACGGCAAACTTACAAAGGGTGTATATTTTCATACTATGAACAATTCTCATTATACTGATCGTGACCTGAGTTGGCTTTCTTTCAACCGGCGGGTGTTAGAGGAAACTTATTTTAACGATCTGAAAGTATTTGATAAGATAAAATTTCTTGCGATACACGGAAGTAATCTGGATGAGTTTGCGCGTGTACGGTTGGCTTCGCTTGAAGAAATTGTTAAGTCAGGACTGGATTCCACACAATTGGATTATGCGAGAACACTTACATTGGCTCGGCAGGAAGTATATCAACAAAGCATAGAGTCAAGAAAAATCATGGAAGAAAAAGTGATGCCGGAACTGGAAGCCAACGGCATACATCTTTACACAGGTCAGGAGGATGTGAACGATGTGCATCGTGATGAAGTGATGCATATTTTTTTGTCGAAAGTTTTATCATACCTGCAACCGGTCATTGCCTTACCAAAGAAAGAACATTTTCTGGAAGACAGGATGCTGTACTTTCTGATTCATGTGAATGCCGGGCACCGTTTAGAGGACCTGAAGATTATCTTGAATATTCCCAGCAATAACCTGCCCAGGTTTTATTCACTAAGCCCTACCGAACAGGGATCATTTATCATTTACCTTGACGATATCATCAGAATAGGCGTCCAGGCCCTGTTTAAGCATTTTACTTTCATGGGCTTTTATTCGATAAAGATCAACAGAGACGCGGACCTTCACCTCGAGGCGGAACAGTCGGAACAGGAGGGACAGGAAGTTTTTGTTGACCTGCTGGAACGAGGTTTAGATATGCGGAAGAAAGGCGCTCCTTCAAGGTTTCAGTATGACGTGGATATGCCGATACAACTGGTGGATTTCTGCAGGGAGTATTTCCGATTGGAGGAAGGAGAAATGTTGCCGGTGAGCAGGTACTTAAGTACCAGCGATTTTTTTCGGTTTCCTAATCCTAAAGGAAGTTCTTTGAACCAGGCTACGTGGCCCGCTTTGAGACACCCGTCCCTATCGCTTTTCGGTAATTATTTCGAGGCCATTGCAGCGAAGGATATCATTTTGCATTTTCCCTACCAGACCTATGATTATGTGTTGGTTTTTTTCAACCTTGCAGTGCTGGACCGGGATGTCACAGAGATCATGGCCACTTTTTACAGGGTTGCACAGGATTCGCATATTGTGAATGCACTGATCAGCGCAGCCAGAAACGGTAAGAAAGTGAAAGCGTTTGTAGAGCTGAAGGCCAGGTTTGACGAAGCCAACAATATCTATTGGGCCAAGCAAATGGCAGATGCCGGCGTAGAAATTACTTATAGTATACCTGGAATAAAGGTTCATGCAAAAGCGGCGCTGATCAAGAAGCGAGAGCATGGTGTTGAAAAGAAATATGCTTTTTTTGGCACGGGAAACTTCAATGAGAAAACTGCCGGGATATATTCAGATATGGGCCTTCTTACTTCAGATTCCGGACTCTGTGATGAACTGGAATCTGTGTTCCTTTATTTGTATAAGCGACTTCAGCCACCAAGCTTCCAGCATTTATTGGTGAGTCAGTTTGGGAGTTTGGAGAAGATACTTTGGCTTATAGATCGGGAGATTACTGCAAAGAAAGAGGGAAGGCCTTCGGGGATTGCTATTAAGGTGAATAACCTGGAAGATAAAGAAGTGATCAACAAATTATATGAGGCATCACAAGCGGGAGTGGAGGTCAAGCTCTGCGTAAGAAGTATTTGTTGTTTAAAGCCTGGCGTGATGGGGTTGAGTGAGCACATAGAGTTGGTGCGCGTGGTGGGCAGGTATCTGGAGCATGCCAGGGTCTTCATGTTTATGAATGATGGGCAACATGAGGTATATATGGGTTCTGCGGATCTTATGTCCAGGAATCTCAGGCACCGGGTAGAGGTCGTGTTTCCGGTCAGGGATCCTGAAGTTAAAAAGCAGGTCATCGATTTTATGGAGATCCAGTTCCAGCCCTCTACGAAAACACAATGGCTAGATTCGGATTTGAAGCCTAAAAAATGGGAGACTGATGTGAAGCAGTATTGTGCACAGGAGGCTTTTTACAAATATCTAAAGGCACAAGATCGCGAAGCCTGATACAAATATTGTCAACCAAAAAAATAATGTCATGTTTAACCAGGTAACCATTGAATTAGCAGAAAGAACCCTGAAAGCACTGTATCCCGATGTTGATCTTTCTGCTGTGGACTGGGAATGGGAGGAGGAAGGTGCAATTCTTGAGGCAGAATTTACGATAGACGGGCATTCTTATGAAGTGGAAATTGACGTGTCCGGCGAACACCTCGCCACTGAATCCGATGTAACTATTGAAGATTTACCGATGCCTGTATTGTTGCAGGTCAAAGAAATGTATCCGGAGTTTTCGATTGTTGAAGCAGAGAAAGTTGATTACCCTGCGAAAACTATTTACGAAATGGAACTCACGGATGAAGATGGCCATACGGTGACCGTCTTGTTCCGCCCTGATGGGAAGATGATCATTCCCGGACCTTCGGGGACTTTATACATATGAGCATTACACCAATACCAGATCAATGGCAATTCAATTTTTGATCTTTGTGGCATCACTTGCGCTACTCGTTTTTTCAGCCAGATTTTTCACCTCTGCCGCAGAAAAAATCGGTCTTTTTTTGCGGATGCCACAAATCGTGATCGGAATTTTCATTGTAGGTATTGGCACTTCACTGCCTGAGTTGTTATCCGGGAGTCTGGCCGTAAAACAAGGGACATCAGAAATTTTATCGGGAAATATTTTGGGTTCAAATATTTCAAATATCCTTTTGATCACCGGACTGGCGGTAGTGTTTAATCAGGCGATGTTGAAAAGAGGGATTGACCTGGTTAGTACATATCTTTTTATCGACCTTCATTTTCTGATCGGAAGTTTTTTTTATTTCTGCATGATCGCATATGATGGCGTGATCAAAACGCCGGAAGCCCTTATGGGCCTGGGCATTTTCATAATCTATAGCTTATACCTTATCAGAAACGTGGAAACTATTGATGTTAAGGAGGAAAAGAAAGAAAAAGGTACTTTTCCTATTATGAGTGTGGGCATATTACTTGCGGCATGTCTGGGCATATATTTCGGTGCTGAATATACGGTTTCTTCTTTGGGAAAAATTGCGTTGAGTCTGAATGTGCCCAGTTCAATTGTGGCGTTGACGCTGCTTTCATTGGGTACAACGCTGCCGGAACTGGTAGTGAATATATCGGCAATCAGGCAGGGTAAAGCGGAGTTGGCCGTGGGTAATATTTTGGGGTCCTGTATTTTCAATACATTAGTTATCCCACCAGTGGCAAGTTTTTTTGGGACAGTTACGGTTCCGCGGGATCTGCTGGTTTTCTCACTTCCTGTGATGGCCGCTTCGGGATTATTATTTTATATGCTGGCTGCGGATAAGAAGATGTCAGTGTATGAAGGATTACTTTTTGTTGCTATCTATATCGTGTTTGTTTTGCATATCGCCTTTCCATAACTGGCATGTTAGTTTCCCCGGTAAGTGGCGGCGAGAGGCAGTGCAATGTTTAGCGCAGCATATCCGAAGGTGATAATGTAGAATGCGATCCTGTCAAACCTGTGGGATAGTTCATGTTTGCCGCGGCGTTCATAAATATAAAGAGAGATGGCTGAGAGGATCAGTGTCAACAGTATGGTGCTTGTTCCTACCAGGTTGATGATGTCTGCCAATGCCAGAACACCCGTGTTGGGCAACATAGAAGAGGTGATATAGGAATTAGCAACAGCGGCAAATAGGGCACCGATTCCCAAACCGAAGCGTGGATCACTGTGCGCTGGATTAATAAAGAAGGCCAGTAATGCAACAGCTACCGCTACAAACAAGGGTAAAAACATTTTAAGGAAGAAGCCCCAGCTTTCCCTTTTAATCCACAGGCCCATCCTGAATTGAGAATAAGTGGCTTTTGCGCCATCTTTTAAGCGGGGGTCACCTCTGGATGTCTTGTAAGAATGTGGTTTTTCTACCACGGCCATCTTGTACATTTTGTATCCCGGCACCCTCACGCGGGAACTGACGGAAGAGTTTATACTGTCAGCATCCCAAATCACTGTGCTTCTGTCGAAACTGGGATCTTCAATGCAAATCGTTAGCAGGTGATCATCACAAGGGAATCTAAACTCCTCAAAAACCGATGTGATTCGTGCCACCACTCGGTATAAAACATAGTGATCATTACCCTGGTGATATTCGTTCTTTTTTTCTTTGGTTTCAATCCATCCATCTACCACCTGAAAATTGTCTCCGATCACCATACCGCTATCCTGCCATCTGAACCAGACGTAAAAGTCTACTTTCCAGTTCATTTCTTTCATAGACAGTTCCACGATCCGGTCAACATACACACCCATTTCTACTTTAGATTGGCGATAGTTGTGATTACCACGGGCCTCTGCCGGCGTCAAACCTGGTTCAGTCAGGTTCGGGTCCATTCTTTCCGCATAGAGGATCCTGCTTAACATCTTATTTCTATATTCCATAGCGATAAGCGACGCTCCTGCCACCAGAATGAGGATGGCCATACCGGCTACCAGTAGCCGTATCTGCCAGAATCGGATGGGCATTGGACGTATATGAGGATGTTTGATAATGTTGGGTTGAAGAAATTAATATATTGATTAATTTATTTCAAAAATATATTCTCTTATGAAGTCTGGGTTAAATAAAGAAAAAATGATCAATACTACTGTTCAATTTCGACATAACCCGATCTAGATTCTTCATTGTGTTATTGAATGCCTACCCATTTATTTGTGTTATTTACCTGTACATTTAGCGCCCTCTTTGGGCCATTTTGAATAATTATCAACTTGACGGTAGTATTCAAATCATGCGCATAATTGTTACCTTGTCATTCCTTTACATCATCGTACCCATTACTTTAGTTTTCTCGGCTTTACCCGCTTTTGCGCAGCGCATCACAAACGCAGATTCACTTTCAAAAAACAGTTTCAGTTGGAACCAGGAAGCAAAGGAATTCGGCTTTGCACATTTCGATGAAGTTTATAGAACACGCGATGTGCATAGAGGAAAAAAGGTACACAAACTTCCTCAAGGAAAATCAATACCTGCATTTAGTAAAGGCGGACAAAAAGAAAAAGAGCCTGATGCATTTATGACAGAACAAAAAGCTGCTGGCATATTTATTCTGCAATATGGAAAGATAAGGTTAGAGCGTTATGCGCTTGGGTTCAGTGATGCGGAGCGATAGACATCTCAATCTGTAGGAAAATCATTTGTCGATGGTATGTGACTATCCGGAAGCGTATGAAGGACAGCCGGGCAGTGGGTTTCTATTGCAAGACGAAAAGGCTCATCCTGGTATGTTGGAACGATCATCAACAGTACTGCCAGAACGGTTACTGTTCCATTGGACTTTCTGCAAGCTGGAACTTATGATGCAACAATTTACAAAGAACATCCGGATGCAGCCAATAACCCAAAGCTTTGGTTAAAGGGGTGAAAACGCTTACTGCTTCGGATAAACTTGTGATCAATTTACCTGCGGCTGGTGGGGAAGTCATTAGGTTGCAACTTCAATGTTTTGCGGAGGGGAAGGGATTCGAACCCTTGATACCCTTTCGAGTATACACACTTTCCAGGCGTGCCAGTTCAACCACTCCTGCACCCCTCCGAAGGGCAGCAAAAATACTGAAAAATCGGGATTTGGCAAGGAAATTAATCCAGGACCTTCTCCAGCACGATGAATTCCAGTGGCTGGAGGTGCGTACCGGTAAGGCCATCCTCGGCAAAGGGGAACTGCTCACCGGTTTCCTCAAAACCGTAGCGCTTGTACCAGTTGATCAGCTCCTGCCGCAGGGAGATGACATACATATAGATGTGGCTGGCGCCGATCTTCCTGGCATGCTCATCTGCAGCCATCAACAGCTGTTTTCCGATGCCGGCACCCTGTAATTCTGGCTCCACACTGAACATCCCCAGGTACACGCCCCGTTCATTGTTCTGCAGGTTTACACAGCCTTTCATCTGGCCATTTTCGTCCACATATTTAAGGAAAACACTGCCTTCCTTATCCATTACTTCACCCACCTGGGTGGCGTCTGACCGCACTTCTCCGGCAATCAGGTGTGCCTCGGTGGTCCAGCCCTTGGTTGATCTTTCCCCGCGGTAAGCGGAATTCAACAGGTCCACAATTGCGGGAATGTCTGAATGTATAGCGTACTCAATCATATATTAGGTCGCTTAGTTCGCAGGTCGCAAGTTCGCAGGTCGCAAGTTCGCGGATAAATTTACGATACTTTCATTTACCTTAATGTCTTAATGACTCAATTCACTCATATCATCATCGGCGCGGGCTCCGCAGGGTGTATCCTCGCCAATAGATTGTCTGCTAACCCCCAGCATCAGGTCCTGCTGTTGGAGGCCGGCGGAAAAGACAGCAAGCCGGAGATCCACATCCCCGGAGGTTATGCCAAACTGCATCGCAGCGAAGTAGACTGGCAATTCTGGACGGAACCGCAGGAATTTGTTGGCGGTCGGAAGATCTATCTGCCCCGCGGCAAAACGCTTGGCGGAAGCAGTTCCACCAACGCCATGGCCTATGTGCGGGGAAGCAGGCACGACTACGATGAATGGGCCGCGATGGGCAACAAAGGATGGGGATGGAACGATGTGTTGCCTTATTTTATCCGGTCTGAACATAATGCACAGTTCGGGGCGCCTTATCATGGTAAAGAAGGTCCGCTTAATGTTACACACCTCGGCCATCCTGCCGCCCTGACCGCTTACTTTCTTCGAGCTGCTGCTGAAACCGGCATTCCCAATATTTTGGATTATAACGATGGAGAACAATTGGGATCGCACCACCTTCAATTCACGATCAAGGATAACCGAAGACACAGTGCTGCTGATGCTTTTTTGAAGCCGGTCATGCATCGGAAGAATCTTACGGTGGTGACCCACTGCTTGGTGGAGAAGATTGTCATTAGAGAAGGTGTTGCGAAGGGAGTGGTGAGTAGGGTGAAGGGAGTAGAACGTGTTTTTTCCTGTTCGGGTGAAGTTATCCTGAGTGCAGGTGCGTTCCAGAGTCCGCAGATCCTGATGCTTTCGGGTATTGGTGACCGTGAGGAGCTTGCGCGTGTGGGTATTCCGCTTGTTCATCACCTTCCCGGCGTAGGAAAAAATCTGCAGGATCACGTGTGGTCCGGTGCCACGGGATTGTCATCGATCCCCTCTTCTAACCGCTACATCAAACCGATGGCGCAACTCAAAGCGCTGATGCAATATGTGTTTCGTAAACGCGGACCCCTTTGTGCAGGCCCTCTGGAAGCCAACGCTTTTGTGCAGTCGCCTAAAGCCGATGCCCGTCCGGATATCCAGTTTCATTTTGTGCCGCTCGGACTGGAGGCAGATTATAGCACAGACATCTACGATCTGAAGACTTTTCCGCATCATGATGGTTATGCAGTGTTGTCCATCCTCGTGCGGCCCCAAAGCAGGGGATATGTGACCCTTGCGTCAAATGATCCCTACGCTGCACCCGTCATCCAGCCCAATTTCTTTTCCGCTCCTCAAGATCAGGAGACCTTGTTGTGGGGGCTGAAAAAGGCGATCGAGATCGCAGAAGCGCCGGCATTTAAATCCATTGGACAGGGCGTAAACTTTCCTTCACAGCCTAGCAATGATGATGAATTGAAGGCGCATATCGAGAAAAGCCTCGAGACCCTCTATCATCCGGTGGGTACTTGCAAGATGGGGCATGATCCCATGGCGGTTGTTGATGATCAGCTTAGGGTGCATGGCATACAAAAACTTCGCGTCATCGATGCATCCATCATGCCCACGATTACTACAGGCAATACCAATGCGCCGGTGTATATGATTGCGGAGAAAGGAAGTGATTTACTAGGCGGAAGGGTAAGTGTTTAGGGTGAGGCATGATGCAAAGCCTCCCCCTAAGATCTCACACTGATCCCTATTGAGAATAATGCTTCGGCAACCTATATTGCACAAACCAATTCGGTGAATAATTTCCTGGTGTCAGATTGCTGATCACGCGCTGGTGCCGTTGCGCGTGTGAAGGGTTGTCCAGAAAATGTTTTGGCTTCACAAGGATATTTCCTTTGCCGTCCATCGCAACAGTTGAGATCGGTGACCAACTTTGGGTACTGGCCCGGTAGACCGTCCACTGTCCTACGGTTTCCCAGGCCGGGATCAGCAGTGGATCATGAAATTTTTTAGCACTTGGGCCACCCGCAAGTGCATAAGAATTTCCGAACACAAACACTTTGGTCATGACCCAACTCGGACTTGCATAGACAGTGGCATTGCTCATCATTTCGCTCACACTTTTCATGAGGGAATCACCATTCATCCGTTGTTGAGGAAAGCTGTCTAGTGCAGGTTGTGTGAAGGTTGCTCCTGAGTAGCAGGATCCCAGCGAGATGATGGTGTTGCTGTCACAATACTTCCCGATCTGCTGCAGGGACTTGCGAATATGTTCTTCCTGAATGGTGCGATAATTGACTTCGTCTTTCCCCACTTCAAACAAGGAAACCCTTCTGCCAAAATGCCCATGACTATCAAACCACAAGTTTTTGATCCTCCCTTTTTTTCGCTCCATTAATTTTTGAATACGCGATCCGGCTTCTTCAATGGAATCCACATACACCAGGTATAGCCGCCTGCGATGAAAGATCTTCTGTATGCCTGCCTGTGCCTGAAAACTGATCGATGCAAAATCAAAGCTGCGGATCCGCGAAGCTATAATGATGTTTAGTGGTTTTCCGGAGGGCGCCGCAGCCGCACGGTCCTGGGCCTTGGTGCTGTAGCTCAACAGCAAGCCCAGGATCAAAAATATCAATCGATTCGACGAGGGTTTCTGGCAGGTAAACATGGACGGCATCCATCGGTTGGTTGGCCCAAAGATATTATTTGGAACAAATTGTACCGCCAAGGATTTGCTAAAGGCCTGCCAACAGCTGTATCTTTTCCTCAATTACACTACTATGCTCAAAACATTCCTCAACAATTGGTGGCTGCTGGTACTGAAAGGTGTATTGCTGATCGTCTTTGGCATCATCGCTATGCTCAATCCAGGCGTAACATTTACGGTAATGCTGATCTGGTTTTCTGCCTACCTCATCATCGATGGTATATTTTCCCTGATCTCCGTTTTCCGTAACTGGCAAACGCAGGAAGACAAATGGCTGTTTGTATTGGAAGGAGCTTTGGGTATTGTGTTGGGGATTCTCATCTACAGAAGTCCTGAGTCCTACGCGTTGTTTGCTGTTTTGATGATGGCCTTTTGGGCCATCTTTGCGGGCGTTTCTCGCATCGGAATGGCGATTCAACTCCGGAAAGAAATTGAAGGGGAAGGATGGTTGGCTTTAAGCGGCGTTCTCTCGATCCTGTTTGGAATTATTATCATCGCACAGCCTTCTATCGGCGTATCAACCCTGGTTTTCATCATTGCCATTTTTGCACTGATCATCGGCGCGGCCCTGATCATGCTGGGTTTGCGGGTGCGGAAAGTGAGTGAAAAAGTAGAAGCCGGCGTACAGCAACTGAAGGCCCGCTAAACGATTTTACTACAGTCCTTCCATCTGGTCCGGAATGACACGGTCCAGCTTTTCCACTTTATTGGTGCGCCATTGCGGATCGTATTTCACGAACCAGCTTAACCACAAACTTCTGGATAGCCGCATGATGATGGGTTGAAAAAGAATCAGCAACAGTGCATTGATACCCAGCCAGTAAAAGAATCGATTGTCTTCGGTAGAGAACCCGATGATCACCCACCATGCAATGAAACTTGCCACACTGAAAGCTACCGTCAACGCATAGCTGACGTAACCAGTACCATAGTAGAAGCCCACTTCAATTTCTGTAGGCTGTCCACAAACGGGACAGGTAGGGTTCATGTTCACTATATTTTTGAGATCGTAGGGATTGGATGATTTAAAGATCTTCCCCGTCCTGCATCTCGGACAACGGTTATCGAGGGTACTGATCAGATAATTGGGTCTGGCTTCACGCATATTCATCTATTCAAAAGCATTCATGATATTTTCCATCTTCATACTCCTTGAACCTTTTACAAGGATCATGGCACCAGAGGGCTGTTGCTGTTTCAATGCATCCGCAGCCTGATCAGCCGTATCGAAATACGAATAAGGATGTTTCACTTTAGAAAAATCATTGCCAACAAGGATCACCTGATCCCAGTTGTACTGCTGTAACAATTGCAGGATCTGTTCATGTTCCATGATGCTGTCTTCCCCCAGTTCCATCATACCGCCGATACACACGATTTTTCTTGGGTGTTGCTGCTTCGCGAAATTCTCAATAGCCAATCGCATACTGGATGGGTTGGCATTGTATGCATCGAGGATGAACTGGTTGCCTTTCTTCTCCAGCAGTTGCGACCTGCTGTTGGTGGGTTGATAGGCTTCGATGGCTTGTTTGATTTTTTCATCCGGCACCTTGAAATATGCACCAACGGTTACGGCTACCAGCACATTGGGCAGGTTGTAATCGCCCACCAATGATGTTTGGATGGTATCGATGGTGGTGCCGCTGTGCATCTTCACTAGCAGGAAAGGCTCGCTCGTCAGTACATCACCCGTGAACTGCGCATCATGCGTGCCATAGGTGATCACCGATGGAATGCCTTTGCTCATCGTGTGGAAATAATCATAGTCCCACATCACGAAGGCCGTTCCACTGTTTGCGCGAAGATGATCATAGAGTTCGCCTTTTCCCTTTCGTACACCTTCCACGCCGCCAAATCCTTCCAGGTGGGCCTTGCCGCAGTTGGTGATGAGTCCGTGCGTGGGATTGGTGTACACGCAGTATCCTGCAATTTCTTTCTGGTGGTTGGCGCCCATTTCAATCACAGCGATCTCTGTTCCTTCGGGAATGGCAAGGATAGTGAGTGGTACGCCGATGTGGTTGTTGAGGTTGCCGACGGTAGTGGATGTTTTGTAGGTTGTACTCAAAACCGCGCTCACCAATTCTTTAGTGGTGGTTTTCCCATTGCTGCCCGTGATGGCCAGGAAAGGAATATTGAGTTGGGATCGATGGTAGCCCGCCAGGTCCTGAAGTGCTTTCAATGCATCCGGGACGAGGAAGATCCTTGTGTCATCTATGCCTTGATCTTCGTCGATCACCACGCCTGCTGCACCGGCATCCAATGCTTGCTGGGCAAAGGCGTTGGCGTTGAAATTGGGTCCTTTCAAGGCAAAGAAGATCTGCCCCGGCTGGAGTTTTCGGGTGTCTGTCTGTACGGTTCTGTGTTTGAGGTAGAGATCGTAGAGAGCATTGGTCATGATGCAAAGATACAAGAGTTGGAAATCAGGAATACAATCATTCAGTAATACAGACATTCAGAAGTGGGTATCCGGGTATCCAGGATATCCGAGTGCATCCTCCTGGCTTTCTGAATGACTGTATTACTGAATGTTTGTATTCCAAATTGACATCCCCGTATCTTAGCATCTCAAATTTGTACATCATGGAAGTATTAAAATTCATCTTGAGCTTTTGGTGGTTATTCATCATCGGCTTTATTTTTTTCAGTGGATTGTTCACCATCAACCAGGGATATGTTGGCGTGATCACGATGTTTGGCAAGTACCAGCGCATCGCACTGCCGGGATTGCGGTTCAAGATCCCGTTGATTGAGCAGGTGTTCTCCAGGGTGTCTATCCAGAACCGATCCGTAGAGCTTGAGTTCCAGGCCGTGACCTCAGATCAGGCGAATGTCTATTTCAAAAGTATGTTGCTGTTCTCCGTGCAGAATGCGGAAGAGGAGACCATCAAGAAAGTAGCCTTCAAGTTCATCGCAGAAAAAGACCTCATGCAGGCCCTGGTGAGAACCATCGAAGGAAATATCCGCTCTTTTGTGGCCACCAAAAAGCAGGCAGAGATCCTGGCGTTGCGCCGCGAGATCGTAGAGTACGTAAAAGCGGAGATTGATCAGACCCTGGAAACCTGGGGCTATCATTTGCAGGATCTGCAGATCAACGATATCACCTTTGATAAAGTGATCCTGGATTCTATGAGTAAGGTTGTGGCGAGCAATAACCTCAAAGCCGCGGCAGAGAACGAAGGACAGGCCTTGCTGATCACCAAGACTAAAGCTGCGGAAGCAGATGGTAATGCCATCAAGATATCTGCCGAAGCAGAGAAAGAGGCGGCCCGTTTACGTGGTCAGGGTGTGGCCCTTTTCCGCCAGGAAGTGGCGCATGGTATGAGCGAAGCCGCATTGCAAATGAAGCAGGCCAACCTGGATACCAATGTGATCCTGTTCAGCATGTGGACCGAAGCGATCAAGAATTTCGCCGAATACGGCAAGGGCAATGTGATCTTCCTGGATGGTAGTTCAGAAGGAATGCAGAACACGATGAAGCAGATCCAGGCGTTGATGTTGAAACCAGCGGGAGAGTAGGGGGAGTGTTGAGGGGGAGGCCTTAGTTGCTGATCCCTAACCTATATCCTGTCTGCGACCTTGCGACCTACGCGAACTGCGAACTAATAAAAAAAGCCGGGTAAAAATACCCGGCTCTTTTTTATGCGAATCAGTTAAGTTATTTTTTCCGCGAGTTTTGGCGGCTCTTACCGAAGTATTGGCCATTCTTGAAGCCATTTCCTTCCTGGCTACCTACGCGATCCATCGCGCAACGGAAACCGATGGTAGAAGAGGATTGGTCTTCTTCAAGATGACGACGTGTACCAGGGCTCAACCAATAAGGACGGTCGTTCCAGCTACCACCTTTGTAAACCCTTGACTTATCAGACACCAGCGAAGTCTTACCGTAACCATAGTACACCATAGAGGCAGAGTCACCGTCCATGTAGTTGATCACGTTACCGCGCTGATAGTTCCTGCGGTTCTTAGATTCTTCGTCAGTAACGTCCGCGTATTTCACACGGCCGAGGCTGTCGCGCTCAAATTCACCCGCTTCATTTTTGTAAAGCTTCTTGAATTTATTACCACGATATGGGTTGAAATCGTCAACGTCCAGGTTAGACATCGGACGGAAAACGTCAGATACCCACTCATTCACGTTACCAGACATATTGTATAAACCAAATCCGTTGGGAAGGAATGCATCGATAGGACCGGGGATAGAAGCATTATCGTTCAGACCACCAGCAACACCCATGTTGTCACCAGAACCTCTTTTGAAGTTGGCCATGAACTTACCTTGCCAGCTACCGCTTTTATTTTCACGAAGACCGTTTACGTTGTTGCTCCATGAATACACTTGCTTATTCATCACCAACTCTTCACCACGATTGCCGTCTTTTTTCTTCGGCCTGGGGTTCTGTTTGATCAGACCGTAAGCAGCATATTCCCACTCAGCTTCTGTTGGCAGACGATAGTCGGGCAACAGGTAACCATCTTCAAACTTCACGTAGTTACGTGGTTTTCCGTTGGCATCCAGCAGAGGATTTTTCTTAGCGCTGGGTTTACCAGGCTGAGGAGAGTAGAGACCGAGGAGATAAGACTTCGTGGTGAAGTTCTCTTCGCCCTGACCCTGCAGTGATTTCAGTTGATTGGCATTTACATAGCCTTTGTCAACAAGGATCTTTTCGTTCACCCTGTTAGACCTCCACAAGCAGAAGTCATTGGCTTGCTGCCAGGTTACGCCTACTACGGGGTAGTAGTTGTAAGAAGGGTGACGGAAATAATATTCTACCAGTGGTTCGTTGGCAGCCAGTTCACTCCTCCACACGAGGGTGTCAGGCATTGCACCTTGAACCACCTTTGCGTATTGGGGATCATCGAAGGCGGCTTCGAGCCAGTACAGGTATTCACGATAGTGGACGTTAGCCACTTCAGAGCGGTCAATGAAAAATGAGGAAACGGTAACCCTGCGGGTAACGTTGTTCCAATCAGACATCACATCTTCTTCGGTTGCACCCATGGTGAATGTACCACCTTGTACAAAGACCAGACCGGGACCTGTACGTTGCTCCTTCTCTTTGGAGACATTGTACCCACCCATATTCTTATCATTGTAGTTCCATCCGGTTACTTCGGATTTCTCGTGCTTGTTCTTCTTTCCGAACAGGCCATTCTTACAAGAGGATAGTAAGGATACGGCTGCAAGGAGTACAAAAAGGTTTTTCACGCTTAACTTTTGCATTTTTTGCTGGATTTAGCTGATGGATAACGAGTAGTCACATGATTATATTGTACCCGAACCCACTGAAAATTATTACTTAGTGTGCGAATTTATAAGAAATCTGGCTACCTAACTGCATCTATCCTATATTATTAATGTTTACTAAATGCTAATTTTGAACAGATGCATCGGCTGCGCGTACTGATCTTATCGGTTCTTCTTCAACTGGTTCTGTTCTACACGGGCCTTGCGCAGCGTTCATACACCAACCGGTCCGTTTTGGCTACCGGCAGCTGGTATAAGCTTTCCACCGCCCGGCAGGGTATTTACCGGATAGATGCTGCGGCGCTTACAAGGTTGGGTATCAGCCTTCCCGTTCCTTCTGCCCAGCTCAGGCTGTATGGCAACGGCGGCCAGATGCTGCC
>Ga0207941_1000104_pt1 | contig 26336 bp, 5 predicted proteins | sample LakMenEpi13Sep12_FD_150695 | JGI IMG/M metagenome (GOLD analysis project Ga0207941, IMG submission 150695) | Freshwater microbial communities from Lake Mendota, WI - 13SEP2012 deep hole epilimnion (SPAdes) | ecosystem: Environmental > Aquatic > Freshwater > Lake > Epilimnion/Euphotic zone ...
GGCCTTTGACCCGTCTGTGAAATTGCGGCAATCGATACGCACGGGTCGCAGACCCATGCTACTGTCGCATAGTCGACTTGGCTTTAGTCACTTCCCGACAACAGCCCAACGATCGCCAAGAATGGGTGCCGCTCGCTGAGCTAGCCCAAGGCGACGACCAAGACTCTGCTGAGTTGCCTTACGGATTGGGGTTTTCCTCCAGCCTCTAGCCTCCGGCCTGTTGTGTCTACAATATCGAAGCCCACGGCGAGCAAGTCTACCAAGTCGGCGAGATGGGATTGGTGGTGCATATTGCTTATGATGACCTAGCCAGCACAGCACGAGGACTATCGTCGCTTACATCAGAAGGTGCTTCTAGGATCATGAAGCATAGAAAGTTTGGTACATTTTTCAAATCTAAGTCTGACGGACTCTGGTGGGCTCTGGACAACGCAGGACATGGCGCCTCGGCATTCAAGGTTTTTAGAGAATCTGGCAAGGGACTGGATTGGATCGCAGATGCGGATAGATTTGGAGACTTTATTGTTGGTAAGCATAAAGGCCTAATTGGTCAGTTAATTCCATGGCAATACCTTCAAGGGCTCTAGAATGATCACCTCTCTAAAAGAGTATATATCGTTGGTCGAACACCCTGCAGTTGATTCTCGTCGAGCAGCAGTTTTGGACGAGGCTGACGCGCCCACGTGGCACGCCATACTCGATGCTCGCCCAGACTTATCATCGGACGTAGCGATGAACAAAAAGCTACCCACAGCAATCGTAGATCGGTTGATTGCAAAAGGCTGCTCGAGGACTAGAGCATTTATCGCATTGAAACGTTCACTGTCGCAACAGCAGTTATTAAAGCTCTCCTGCGATGAGGATGATTCAGTTAGAGCTTTGATTGCAAACAATAGAAAAACGCCCCGGGCAATACTTGAACAGCTATTGCACGACGAATCCCAAATCGTTTCAGAAGCAGCGAGCAAACAGTTAGGCAACCATGGCGATGGATTTTGATTCCCTAACATCCGAAGCTTCAAGACACATCGGAAAACGCATTCGAGCACTCGGCGATCTGCTTTGCGGCTAGAAACTAGATTTACCAGAGTGGTTACTAGAGGGCTCTACCACCCATAGCCTAGCCTGCCGGATACGGAAAAACCAGTTGGAAACCAACTAGCGTTCATCAGCGTTCATTATCGAAGTTCGCAGCAGCCGTATCAACCCACGTGTGATAATGCGAAAAATGTCGCGATGGGGCAAATATCGACCATCGCATCGAGGGAGAAAAAGGTTGAAAAAACCCTTTGAAAACACTGTAATTATGATTCGTTGAACGGTACTGCGATTAACCCGCAGCCAACGGCGAGGATGTCGCTATTTTGCACTCATCTCGTGCTCAGCAACTCGACAATCCGCGTCAGCTAGGAGTTTAGTTCGATAAACGTCAAGTCGATCACCGCCGAAATACTATTCCGTCAGGATTGCCTCGATTCGATTACGAGCACCGTTGCACTGAGCACGAGCACGATGAAATCCGATGCGAGGCAAGAACAAGATGATGGTCCGACGCATTCAAAGCAGTGCCACTGAGACACTTACGAATCACGAAAACCATTACGAATCACGAACCAGTCGATATTACTGGATCGATGCGGCTCGGCGTTGCATGGATTCTAGCAATTGCAAGGCTTGGAGTGGGGTCATCGAGGTCAAATCGAGCGATTTGATCTCATCGACGATTTCGTTTTCCTGCCATTGAAAAAGTGTCAGTTGAATCGCTCCCGATTTTTTCGCTGGCGGAGCGATCTTGCTCTGCCCGTAGCGATTGAGTTGATTGGCTTCGAGTTGACTTAAAATCTCTTTCGCCCGCTCGTTGACCCCACGCGGAATCCCCGCCAATCTTGCCACATGGATCCCATAGCTCTTGTCGGCCCCGCCAGGAACAATCCGGTGCAGAAAGACGACTTGGTCATCCCACTCCTTGACCGATACGTTCCAATTGCGAACGCTCGACAAAGACCTTTGCAGCTCGATCAGCTCGTGGTAGTGGGTCGCAAAAAGAGTCCGCGACCCATTGCGATCGTGCAGTTGCTCGACGATCGCCCAAGCCAAGCTCAAGCCATCGTAGGTGCTCGTGCCGCGACCGATCTCGTCGAGGATCACCAGCGATCGCTCGGTGGCGGTATTGAGGATCCGGGCCGTCTCGACCATCTCGACCATGAACGTGCTTTGACCCTTGGACAATTCGTCGCTGGCTCCCACCCTCGCAAAGAGCTTGTCGGCAATCCCTATGGTCGCTTTGCGAGCCGGCACGAAACTCCCTATCTGAGCCAGTACCAGAATGGTCGCGCATTGACGAATATAGGTGCTCTTGCCAGCCATGTTCGGACCGGTGATCAATTGAATCCGCCCATGCTCGGACCCAATCATGCAGTCGTTGGGCACGAACTTGCCCTTGGCCATGATGCTATCGAGCACCGGATGGCGGCCTTCGTAGATCTCCAGGATCGACTCCTGGGTGATCGTCGGACAAACGTAACTGTTCTTGACGGCCAACTCCGCTAGCGACGCAAGGCAATCGAGTTCGGCCAAAGCCGACGCGTTTCCCTGAAGCTGCTTGGTCGCTCGATGGACCGTCTCACGCAATTCCAAAAACAATTCGTACTCGAGCTGCTTTCCCGAGTCGTCGGCCGTCAAGACCTTCTCCTCGTACTCCTTGAGCTCCGGAGTGATGTACCGCTCGCAGTTCTTGAGAGTTTGTTTCCGAACATAATTCGGCGGGATTCGATCCCGGTTGGTATTGGTGATCTCTATGTAATAACCGAAGACCGAGGTGTAACCGACCTTCAGACTCGTGATCCCCGTCGCTTGGGCTTGATCGGCTTGGTAACGCGCAATCCATTCCTTGCCACCCGATGCCAAGGAGCGAAATTCATCGAGCCTTGCATCATAGCCCGGTCGGATGAATCCACCGGCCTTGGAGACCAACGGGCACTCTTCTTGTAGAGCCAATCGCAACCTCGAACAGAGGCCATCGCAAGGGTCCAGAGAATGGCGCAAGGCAACGGCTCTAGGGACATCAAGCTCGCCGACGATCGCTTGGATTCGGGGGATTTGCAGAAGCGATCGGCCCACCTGCTGCAAATCCCTAGGGCTGCATCGCCCCGTAGCCACGCGAGCCAGCAGTCGTTCCAAATCATACACATCGCGAAGTGCTTCGCGCAGGGCATTTCGAAGCTTGGTGTTGCCGACCAAGCAATCGACCATCCCTAGGCGCTCGCGAATCTGCTCGATGTCGATTAAGGGGGACTGAAGCCATTGGCCCAGTCGCCTTGCACCCATAGCCGTTTGCGTCTGATCGATTACTTCGAGCAAAGAACCCTCGCGTGAGGCCGTGCGAATCGTCTGGGTCAACTCGAGCGAGCGACGCGTCGAGGCGTCGATCTCCATGCATTGAAAGAGCCTTGCCGGAAGCAATTGCTGAATGTGGTCCATCGGCGACTTTTGCGTTTCGCGAAGATACGCGATCGCAGCTCCCGCCGCACTGATCGCAATGCGATCCTCCGGAGTCGACTCCCAACCCATGCCGCTTAGGTCAAGCACATCAAAGTGCTCGTGCAAGACCCGCTTGGCCTCGTCGATCCCAAACTGCCAAACCGGCCGACGCGAAAGGGACCATCGTTCCGACGCGTTCGCTCCCAGGGCCGAATCATCCTCGCGAATCAACACCTCGGCCGGTTCGAGACGGGAAATCTGATCCGATAACTGCGAGGCGCGATAGCAGGAGGCTTCGAATCGACCCGTCGAGAGTTCCACCCACGCCAGTCCGACCAAGGCATCGCTCGTTGCTACCCCAGGCTTGGGAGAATACACGCAGAGCAGTAGATTGCTCGTCGATGGATCGAGCAACGCGTCGTCGGTCAGAGTACCGGCCGTGACGATCCGCTGAACCTCACGACGCACCAACCCCTTGGCCACCGATGGGTCCTCGACCTGCTCGCATACGGCCACCCGAAACCCTTGCCGAACGAGCCTCGCCAGATATCCCTCGAGTTGATGGTGGGGGAAGCCAGCCATCGGGATCGGATTCTCCCCTTTGTCGCGGCTCGTGAGGGTCAGTCCCAGGACCCTGGCGGCCGTCTTGGCATCGTCATGAAAAAGCTCGTAAAAATCCCCCATGCGAAACAGCAGGATCGCTTCGCCACTGGCCGCCTTGGCCTCCTCATACTGCTTCATCATCGGCGAGAGGGTCATGCGTTGCGGTTCATCCTCTGGAGATCCAGTAAAATCAAGATAACTAATGCGTCAGGAAAGTCGCCAAAAGGGGCCTGAGTCCGACGCTTTGGAGGTCCAGGGCTCAGGGGCGGGCACCCCGGTTGCATCCAATTTCAGAGAGTATTGTCCGAGCGAGGAATCGATGGAAGTCCCCACCGATGGTCCGAGAGCCGACGCATCGCTCGGCATTTGGGCAAACCACGAGTTTGGCCCAGGCGGGCTATCCTCTAGCCAACCCAATCGGAACAAGCGGAACCCGAGTTCAAAATCGTTCAAAAAAGTCCATTGCAACTCTCCGGTTGCAATGCGCTTGACAAATCCTCGCCCGCCGGAGACCTCTCCCTGGTAGTTCAAATACTTCAGCCGGTGGGGTGCCAATCTCCAAAATCGGGTCGCACAGGTCCAGTCCCTGGGGTCCGTTTCGCTAGCAAATGAGAGTAAACTAAGGGATTGCTCATCATCCTTGGCTTGCATCCGAGGCGCTAATTCTGCTAGGAAATTCTGTGGAAATCGGATCAACCAGTCCCAATGGTCCCCCCGGTCTTTGGAGAAATGCGAGGTATGATGGAGGATTACAAAGGGAGAATTCAACAATTTTGCCCTCACCATCGAGCCTTTCCAGGGATCTAATGGGAACTATTCGAACATCCTGGCATCCAAATTCACGTTACAGGCCTCAGGACCGTTGTGTCCGTAGGTCTAGGAAGTTTTTCGAGGAATTCAATGTTAGCAAAGAGTTTTGCCGAGTTGGATTTCGGGAAAATGGCTTCCAATACCCTTGGAGTCTTCTAGGACATTTAGAACCTACGGGCCGAAACGCTCGAGTCGTAAATGTCTAGAGGGCCGAAAGTTGCATCCGAAGTCCGCCAAATTATACTCAAACGCAAATGTTCTGTGGGGAATCTGCTTCAAAGGCGGATTTCCTGCCGTTGTGACCCGCCAATCCAAATTGGTATGAAGGTTTACCGCAAATGGGAATTGATGAATCCAGGTCCAAGAACCGTCACCCTTCGCAGCAGAGGTCTTCGCGTCGCTTGAGCTTTCGCTCGTTGCTATGCGAACAACTGGAACGTCGGGAGGTGATGGATGCTGCTGGCATCTTCGATGCAGGCACCGATCCAGCGTACTTCGAGCGAATGTCCGATCAGCTTCGGCTCCTGGGCTCTAGTGACGGCGGTCAGAACCAAGGTGGTGCCAACGGTGGCGGCGGTGGCGGTGCCAATCTTCTCGGGGGTGCAGGTGGCGCCAACGGTGGGGGCAACATCAATCTTTCTGGGAACCGATGGATCAATCCGGTCGGCGGCTCGAGTCCCAACAATGGCGATCCGGCTACGGTCTCCTGGAGTATCGTTCCCGATGGCACGCAAGTCAGCACCGTCGGTGGCGGCTTGGCTCCATCGAACTTCATCTCGTTCATGGACGGCATTTATGGTTCTGCCCCTGGATCCTTGGTCAACAGGCCATGGTTCAATCTGGTTCGCCGAACCTACGACAACTGGGCGAGTCTCTCGGGTCTGAACTTCATCTACGAACCGGTCGACGACGGTGCGGCCTACGGTGCAGCCTCGCGCGGTGTGATCGGCGTGCGTGGTGACATGCGCGTCGGTGGCAACGCGATCGATGGCAACTCGGGCATCCTAGGTTTCGCTTTTTTTCCAACTGGCAGTGGCAACACCGGTACCGATGGCGACATGGTCATCGATACGTCGGACAATTTCTACCAGCTCAGTTCCGATGGCGCCACTGGCGAAAACCGTGGTTTGATCAATGTGCTCTCGCACGAGATCGGGCACGGGATCGGGCTCGGTCACGTGATTCCGACCGACCAGACGAAGCTGATGGAGCCGTTTGTTTCATTCGCCTATTATGGGCCACAGCACGACGATATTCTGGCGACCCAAACGCTTTACGGGGATACCTACGAGCAAAACGACGCGACGAGCCAAGCTTCCAATCTCGGTCTTTTGGGCAACGGCGTCAACCAATTCAATAGCCTTTCGATCGACCGAAGCGAAGACACCGATGTGTTTCTCTTTACGGTCGGAAGCGCCAAGCTCAAGCGAATTACGCTGATCCCTGAAGGCCTTCAGTACGACGTCGGTCCGCAGGGTGGACAGATCTCGACGGTCAATACGCTGATCAACAGGAATCTTTCGTTTCAAATCGAGCGCATCAGCGGCGAAGTCGTCGCGGTAGCCAATTCGAGCCCTGCCGGTTTGCCTGAAATCCTTCAGAGCCCGAGCCTGAGCCCAGGAGCCTACTTCCTGCGGGTCTTGGCCGGTGCTGCTGGCGAAACGCAGATGTATAGCCTCCGGGTCGAAGCCGACGCGACGACCTCCACGGGCCCGATCTTGATCGGTGTTCAGCCCAACAATAGCGAGCTGATCGAAAACGGTTCGGTCCGAACGGTTTCTCCTCGCGAGTTGACGTTCCGATTCGATGACGCCCAGATCATCGACCCAGCGACCGTCAGCGGTATTCGCGTCACGCGAGCCGGTAGCGACGGATCGTTCGGTCTACCGAGCGTCTCGAGCGACTTCGGGACCACCGGAAAGGTCGATATTCAATTGACCTCACGCAATGCGACCGATTCGCTTCGGATCGATGTTGCCCGGGCTGATTTAGGGATCGGTGCTCCTCCGCAATTGAGCCTGACGGGCAACACCATCAGCATCGTGCTCAACTCCCGAGTAGGCTCGACCATCACCGCCCAGCAGTTGGTCGATCTGATCAACTCCCCATCCTCTCCGGTAGCACCCAAACTTTCGGCGAAGATCAACGGCGGTTTTGCATCGACGGTTCTAGGGACGGTCGATCCGGCTGGCTACTCGCCGATTTTGCTCGCCCGTAGCAACGATGTGATCATCGTTCCAGGTGCGGTCATCAGCGGGGATCGCCCGAACGAAAATGAAGTCACCTTGCGTTTTGCCGAGAACCTTCCCGACGATAACTATCGATTGGAAGTCTTCGGATTTGACGACACGCTCCGAGGCATCACCGGACTGCGCAATTCCACCGGCGATCTGTTCGTTCCTCGCGATGCGAACACGCGTCAAGATACCCTTGAATTCCGCATCGATCTTGGTTCCAAGGTCACTGCAGTGGTTCCGCAACCTGTGGTCCGCAACGTCTCAGGGGTTCTCGAACAACGCCGCGACACGATCGTCGTTTACTTCGATAACGAAAAGCTGTTCGTGGAAAACGATGCTTTAGGCAACCCCACCGTAGGCAGCGCTGAGAATCCTGACTTCTATCAGTTGCTCTACACGGCAAACACCGTCCGCAATACCGACGATATCACCTTCAAGCCCGAGCGAGTGACTTACAACGCCTCGGCCAACACCGCCACACTGCGGTTCTCCTCGGATATCGATCTGCTCCCAGGCCCATTCATTCCTGCAAGCAGTTTCCGACTCCGGATCGGCACCCGTGAGACCACGCCGTTTGCCCCAGTGCGGAATGAATCTGCTGCAACGGCGATCTCGGATCTGAACACCAACGGAGCCGTCAAGCTTCGGTTTACCGCCAAGACCCTCGGAGAGAACGGCTCGGGATTACAGATCTCGTTTGTCAATTCTCTCTCAGGTGGTACCCCAACGGTCACCAGCGTCGGCGGAGTGATTGTCGTCGACATGGTCCGTGCGGACGTGACGGCCAACGAAATCGCCGATGCGATGAACGTCTCGACGGTCTCGTCGCCCCTGATGACCGTCACTCTTGAACCCGGTAGCAACGGCAACACCGTTGTGGGCAACCGCGTGATCAACTACTCGCCGATCTCCTTGGTCGGCCTGGGTTCCTCGTTCGATACATCGACGAACCTCGGAACGATCGGATCGAAGGATGTGCCCCTGACGAGCTTGTTGCTGACCTCGAGCATCGATCCGGAAGTCCACTCGTTGGATTTGATCGGAGCGAACAATGACCCAGGAACTCGCAGCGTCCCAGAAGCCTTCGAAAACTACATCAACCCGGCCTTCACCGGGGATAACTTCCAAGGCATTCGAACGATCTATTACAACTTCAAGGATGGCTATGGTGCCGTTGCCGGAACCGCGCAGTCCAATGCGATCACCGAAAAACAACGTGCGCGAGTCCGAGAAGCCTTCTCGCTTTGGTCGGAGTACGTCGGTGTCCAATTCGTCGAGACTCCCGACAGCGGCTTTACCATGGCCCTGGGTGCTCTGGCCGCTTTGCCTTCAGGTGGACTGACCGTCGAAAGCGCAGCCAGCGGTGGTTGGGGCGTACGTATCGATCCTGCTTACCAGAACAGCCTAGCGGTCTTCTCGGCCGACAACACCTGGAACGACAACTACGGAGAGAACTTCACTCGGGCTGCGATGGCCAGCATCGGACTGATGCTCGGTCTTGCACGAGCCGGCGATGCCGATCCCTCGACCCTGATGAACTTCGACCCTGGCTTTATCAACTTCCCGACGAGCACCAATCGAAACTTCGAACCTGTCTTCCCAGGCAACCTCGATGTGCTCCGAGCAAGCTACCTGCACCGACCCGAGAGCAGCGACATCGATCTGTACCGCTTCGACATCGACTTTGGACCCAACGGACAATCCCGCCAAGGTTCCTTGGTGGTCGAATCGCTGGCCGAGCGACTCGATAGCAGCAGTCCACTCGATACCCGATTGGCTCTGTACAAACAGACCCAAGCGATGGCTGTTTCGAACATGGGTGCCGGCGGCGGAATCGAAGTCAAGTTCACCGCGGTCAAGCCCGGCAAGCAAGGCAACAATCTATTGGTCTTCGTCACTCGCTCGAACCGCGGTGTCGGTGCCCAACCGATCGTCAACACATTCCCCAATGCGATCTCGATCGACCTGAACTCGACGGTCGGCAGCGAATCGACCCTCGAGGAATTCCTCCGCGCTTTGGACAACGACCCATCGGCTCGCAGCCTCGTGAAGGTCGACTTGCTCAAGGGAGATCGGACCACGCGCATCGGCAATCGAGATATCACTTACTCGCCGATTATCCTCACCGGCGGTAACGTCAATCTCATCGCCCAAAACGATGACTACTTCGGCAAAGACTCCCTGATTCGAATGAACCTCGATTCGGGAGTGTACTTCATCGGGATCTCCTCCTCGGGCAACGATAAATACGATGCTTCGGTGCCCGGGACGGGTACCGGAGGACGTACCCAAGGTCGCTATGACTTGAGGGTTGCCTTCCGCGCTCAGACCGATGGTACCGACTCGTTGCAAGACGTCGACAATGGATCAAGCGATCTGAATGTCGCTTTCGATGGCGATGGCGATGGAGTCCCAGGCGGTATCCACAATTTCTGGTTTGAGACCCGACCGGTCGATCGTGTCATGCGATTTAACTCCGGTGGAAATGCGTCTCTGGATACTCGTATCGTGACGATCACCGGCGGAAACGGTACTGTCCGACGCTTTGAATTCAGCCTCGATCCACTCGTGGGCATCGGCAATACTGCCGTGATCTTCAATTCGAACAGCACCGCTGCGGATCTTGCAAGCTCGCTTGCCAACGCGATCAATTCTCGAACCGAGTTGGGTGTCACCGCGGTGGCCAACGGAGCCCGCATCACGCTGCGCGGCGAACGCTTGGTCCAACTGTCCAATGGATTGACGGCGATCGATCTATCGGGCAAGACGATTTTCGTCGACAAGTCCGCAGGCCCCAATGCGGATGGTTCGCTCACGAAACCTTTCAATAACATCTCGGGAATCGGAGTTGCCAACGCGTTCGCGGCAAGCGTTCCCGGAGATATCGTTCGCATCGTTGGAAATGGCGGTGCCGACGGTCGACTGGAAACCGCTGCGGATAACTTTGCTTACGAGGTCGGCTTTGGCGTCCTGGCCGGATCGGTCCTCTCGGATGGGTCGACCATGGACGTGCCCAAGGGCGTGAGCGTCATGGTCGATGCAGGTGCCGTCTTCAAGATGCGTCGCAGCCGCATCGGCGTCGGAAGCTCGACGTTGGGTGTCGATCGCAGCGGCGGTGCACTCCAAGTCCTTGGTACGCCGAAGTTGCTTGACCGAAGCGGCAATGCGCTTCGAGCCGCTGACGGCTCGGACATCTCAGGTAGCGTCTTTTTCACCTCCTGGCTCGATCAGTCGATCGGCTTGGACAACTACCCCCCGAACACCACGCCCGCCCCTGGCGATTGGGGTGGACTCGTCTTCAAGAGGGACCTGGACCGCTCCGTCGGTCGCTTTGACCTCGAGGACGAAGGGATCTTCCGTCAGTACGTCAATTACGCAGACATCCGCTATGGCGGTTCGAGTTCGGTCGTGATCGATTCGGTGCAGCAGACCGTCAACAGCATCCAGATTGCCGACATGCGCCCCACGGTGACCTTCAACCGGATCACCCTAGGTGCCGACTCGGCCATGAGCGCCACGCCCGATAGCTTCGAAGAAACACTCTTCAGCGATTACCGGTTCCAGCGTAAGGGAGCCTTTACTCCCGACTACGATCGCGTAGGACCTGAGATCCATGATAACTTGCTGATCAATAACTCGATCAACGGTTTGTTCATCAAGGTCTCGACTCTGGCCGGAAGCGAACTGAAACAACTGACCGTTCCTGGCCGCTTCAACGACACCGATATTGTCCACGTGATCTCGGAGAACATCGTTGTATCGGGTAACCCAGGCGGAGGACTGCTCGATAATACGATTGCACCTTCGAATTTGATCTCCCTTGCCCCGTCCTTGGGCGGGAACATGAATCCAGGGGATTACCAGTACAAGTTGACCTTTGTCGACAAGAACGGCTACGAAACACCTCCCTCGGAAGCCACACAGCGCCTGACGCTAGGCGGCGGACAAACCGCAGTGCGATTCATCGGATTGCCCGGCGTCTCTGGAGAGTATGTTTCCAGGCGGCTCTACCGAAACGATTCGGTCGGTGGTGCATACCGCTTGGTCGCCGAACTCGATGGCACCTCGACGACCTACACGGATCGGGGTGGACTGCTCTCGGACCCCAGCGATGCACTTGCGACGTTGCTCCGAGATCGACCCGTTGTCAGCTCCGTCGGGGTCAATGCGATCGCCGGTGGCACCCTGCCGATCGGCTCGTTCAACTATAGAGTTGTGATGGTCGATGCGATGGGTCGAGAAAGTCTCGCTTCGAACGCGACAGGATCGGCGACGACCACCGCCGCCATCGGTGCAATTCCTGCGAACCGTTCGATCCGGCTAACCTCGCTTCCAAGCGTCCAAACCGGATACGCTGGACGTCGCGTCTACCGCAGCAGTGTCGGTGGTGTTGGACCATATACCCTCGTGGCGGATCTTCGAGATCCAGCCATCAGCAGCCTCGTCGATAATGGCACCTCGCTCTCGGGTAGCCTGAGCGTGGAAACCTCCGGAAACATCCGTCCGCGATTCGATGCATCGTTGGTCATGGACCCGGGTCTAATCGCCAAGCTTGAAGGTTCCAGGATCGAGCTTGGGCACAGCACCCAGATGTTGGCCGAAGGTGTCGATGGTGGTCGAATCGTGCTCACCAGCAAGCAGGACGATCGCTTCGGCGCAGGTGGAACGTTCGATACCAACAACAACGGTCTCAATGGTGCGGGCGATGCTCGTCAACAGGACTGGAGCGGTATCTATGCCTCACCAGGTGCAAATCTGAGTTTTGACAACTCGGTTGTCGCTTACTCCGGTGGCATCTCGCGCCTCGAAGGTACCTTCAAGGCCTTCAGCCCAGTCGAGCTGCAGCAAGCCACAGCGCGGTTCGCAAACACGGTCTTTGAAAACAATGGCAACGGGATGGGAGGCCAAGGCCCGATCGACCGCTTGGGTCGACCTGCGAATGAGAACTATCCTTTCGGCAACAACAACAGCCGAGGCTCGACGGTCTTTGCACGCGGCACCCAGCCGATTTTTTTGAATAACGTGTTCCAGAACAACAATGGGACGGCCATCACCATCGATGCAAACTCGATGGATGCACAGTTGCGAGGAGACCTCGGTCGACAAACTGGAAACGTGGATCGCGATAAGAATCTCGATTGGAACCGTGGACCGCTGTTCCGAGGAAATCGCCTCTTCAACAACAGCATCAACGGATTGGAAATACGGGCCGATGCCGCGACCAACGACCGCAATGAAGATAACTTGGCCGTCCGAGACCTCCAACGCAACAACCTGACGACCGATAGCGTTTGGGACGATACCGATATCGTGCACGTGCTGTTCGATTCGGTGACCGTTGGAAACCTACAGCAAGTCGGAGGACTCCGGTTGCAGAGCGCCGTCAACGAATCGCTCGTGGTGAAAATGGAAGGTCAAGGTTCGAACTTTGACCAAGAACGCGGCACAGGACTGATCGCAACGGGTAACTTCTCGAGCATCAGCGATCGAGTCGGTGGTACGGTGCAAGTCCTCGGTATGCCTGGTTTCCCCGTCGTTCTGACAAGCCTTCGCGACGATGGCGTCGGTGCAGGTACGCAACCCGACGGTCGTCCGCAAACCGATACGAACAACGATGGGATCGCAAGTATCCCAAGAACCGGGGATTGGCGCAGCTTGCTCTTCGATTCGTTCAGCAACGATCGCAATGTCGCGACGGTGATTGAAACCGAATCCAGAACGGTAGTCGCCCCCGGAATCAATGACTCGGTCCTCTCGGCACAGTTCCTCGGTGCCTTGGCCCCAGATACCTCCACCACGGACGAGAATCTTTTCCTTGGGTTTACCATCCAAGGTGTATTGAGCGAATCGGCCGACCAAGACCTCTACAGCTTCAGCGGAACGGCTGGAACCGAGGTTTGGTTCGACGTCGATTACACGCAAGTGAGCCTCGATACGGTCATCGAGATCCTCAATGCCAATGGGGACCTGTTGGCTCGGAGCGATGATAGCACCGCCGAGCAAACCAACCCGTCGCTGTTGTTCAAGGACCCCTCGATCAATCCCGACCATGTCAATCCTATCGTCCAAAGGACTCGTTCGACAGCCCGTCGAAACGCCTCGGGATTGCTCAAGGAAGACGGGACGACCAACTCGAAAGATGCAGGTTTGCGTGTCTTGCTCCCGGGTCTTCCAGGAGCACCGAGCACCTACTTCTTTAGGGTCCGTTCCAAGAGCACCAATATCGACAATCCTGCAGCAGGGATCACCTCTGGTTCCTACACGGCCCAAATCCGTTTGCGAGATCAACAAGAGTTCGGTGGCTCGACGGTTCAGTACGCTGATATCCGCTATGCGACCAACGGCATCCAAATCAATGGAATGCCAAACAACTCGCCACTGACGGGTGAAGCCAACTCGGCGATGTACGACGGCGTGACCAACGATTTTATCACCGACCTTGGACCCTTGCACCTGACCAACAAAGGCGCGATCAGCGTCGCTGGGACGCTCACCGGTGGAAGCAATCGTTTCCGATTCACCGTCGGGGATTTGGCAAGTGAATACGTTCGAACCCCAAGCTTTACAGCGACCTACCCGGTCATCATCGACGTTGATTACGCCGATGGTCTGAACCGCAAGCGGCTCAATGTCCAAGTCCTCTTGGATGAAGACAATGACCCGACCACTCCTGGAATCCCTGTCAACCCGACGAACCGAACCCGATCGGCAATTGTCGATGACCTGCCAGGTCCATTGTCTGGTTCGGATTTGGTGGATCTGACCCGAGGGTCGGTCGGAACGGGCGACCCGTTCCTGAGCTTCTTAGGCGCCGATGAACTCCGACGAGGAACTTACGAGGTCATCGTGACCGATGCTGAAGTCTTCTCGACCAAGGCGGGTGTTTATCAAATGGAGATTCGCGGTGGTGACCAACTGACAACCCTCCCGAGAAACTTCCGTGGTTCCTACAGCACCACGGTTGAGTTCCTGCCTGGGTTGACCATTGCGGATCGAAGCACCGTCGATGTGACCGATGGAGCCAACCGTGTGACGTTGGAGTTTACCCGCACCGGTGCGGTCAACTTCGGGAACATCCCGATTCTCTATTCGGCTACCGATAGCCCGGCTCGCCTCGGGGATAAATTCCGAGACATCATCAATCAGCTTTTCCAACAAAAGCAACTCAATGTTCGCGCCTCGGACAGCAATCGGGTTGTCAGCGGCAACGGCAATGGGATTATCGATCTGTTCGGAAACGTCGAAGTCATCGATGCGTCGAATATCTTTACCGTCGCGGGCGTCTCCGGTATCCAACGCTTCGATGGTACAAGCGATCAGAATATCGCCCGCAACCAAGGGCAATTCATTGTTTCGAACAATGTGATTACCAAGAGCCGTGACTATGCCGTCTGGTCAGCTCCAGCCGACAAGTACTATGCAAGTGGACGAGCACAGCAAGCGCGGACCTTGGGTGGGATCACGAACCTGACCCTGCCACCGACCCTCGGTGGTGCCTATACACGAAACTTGCCAGTGGCCAATACGGTTCCCTTTGGAGTGGCTCCCGGATCGGTCGCTGAGCGCGCAGGGGTTACCCCCGGTATCGTCGTGATGAACAACATCTTCGACGAATCTGGACTCGGCGGAGTGAACCTCCAAGGCGAAACGCCGACTTGGAGACTAACCGTTCGACCCGGTCTTGCAGACACGGCTGCCATCAATACCGAACGTACCCACGCCGGCTTCTTCTTCGATGATGCGAGCCCCAGTAGGCTAGAAGTCGGTTTGGCACGCACTCGGGTTCGGTTCGAATTTGAAGACATCTCAGGTGCGCCCACCGGAGCCCCATTTTTCGGAAGTGGCATCGTTGGCGGTAACGGATGGGCTCCTGATTTTATCCCGATCTACTATCGAGAGGACGGCGGCCTCGATTACTTGCGTCCCCCACTTACACCTTCGGGCTATGCCGCCGATGAAATGGTCAAGGCCATCCGCGATTCATTCTATGGAAGCGTACTTACCACCAACGGTACGACCCAGAGAATCTCCACATGGATCGAACCTCAAACGCCTGTGATCGTGGGCGATCCGGACGACCCGCTTACGTGGACCTACCCATCGGCGACTCTCGTAGTGCGAGGCCCTCAATACATCGTTGGGGTAAACGCTCCGATACTGATCCAACGTGCTGGCGAATTCCCTGCATCACCATTTGCTCGTGTAGTCAACAATACCTTCATCGGGAACGACGGACAAGCAGCGTCGGCTGGTGTGCGCCTCGATTCGGAAACCAATGATACCCTCGCCGGTGCCGTGGAGACATTCCAAGGTGTAGGCATCAATCCACAGCAGTACTCGGTCGATGGTACGCTGACTGCTGATCCGCTATCGACCGGTTCCTCCGATGTGGATCTCTACAAATTCCAACTCGAGATCGGTGAGCGGGTGAAGATCAATGTCAACTCCACCGGGTCGCTGAACGCAGCTTTGAAGATATTCAACGCAAACGGTGTAGCTCAGATCGTGAGCAACGGTAACGATCCAACCACCGCCGATAATGTCGCGGCCCCCGGGGAATCCCTCGGTTCGGACCCTTACATCGATTTCACTGCGACAACGCCAGGTGTTTACTACGCTGCGGTTAGCGCTTCTGGAAATACCTCTTACGATCCGCTTTCGTTCGCAGATCGATCCCGGGGTGAGACCAGCGGCGATTATACGATGACCCTCGAGGTCCTTCGCCCCGAACAGTTTGTCATCACGGTTGACGAAGTGAATTCCTACGCCGATGGGGAAACATTCACCATCCGCCAAGTCGCCGACTTCGTGGGCACCACGAACAACGCGAGAACCTTCGAATTCACACGATCCGGAGCCGTTGCCGGTACCAATGTGCCGGTCTTTATCGGTCCTGAATACCGCGTCCCTGACGTGGCTCGCGCCATCGCGGCCGCCATCAATAACGCAGGTATGGGCAATGCCCAAAACCTCGCAAACGGTGCTTTTGGATTCGCCAACCCTCTTGCTCCTGTCTCGGCAGTTGCCCTCGGAGGTATCAACGGATACAACCCAACGGCAAGCAATACCGCCGGGCCGGATCTTGGAATCAACTCTGGCAACATCCGTGGGGCACAGCTCGAAGCTGGTTTGAACAGAACCGCCAATGGGACCAACGACCGCTCGCCGTTCGATCGAGGGAACACACCCAGTGGCAACCACATGGCCCTGGGCTTTGGTCACGACCGTACCATGTCGGGTCCATTCGGTACCGCCCAAGGTGATGGCACGACAGAGAAGTTCGTGGTGGTTCGAAACGCCTACTCGATCACTTCAAGTTTCTCGCGTCGCATCAACGGCCAAGCCGGCGGAAACAATGCAAACCAGCTCATTACTGAGAGCGGCATCGCTGTCTCTTCAGGCTCTACGCCGACCTTGATGAACAATACCTTCATCAATGTCCAAAGTCCGATCGTACAAGAACCACCCTCTTTCTCCAATACGATTGTTGGTGATGTGGCCTCAGTTCGTCCTTCGGCAGTCATCGTCGGCGGAAATACCTATCAATACTTCGAGCCAGCGAAACCTGATTCGAACTTGACTTGGGGCAACATCGAAGCTGTCCCGACGAATGTTCCGAATACCAGCACGGACTTTAACTTCATCGCCGCAAACAGCGAGCGACTCTTGGTCGACTTCCCAGGAAACAACTTCCTACCCGGAAGCGGTTCTCAGATTATCGATAGCTCGATCAACTCGTTACCAGAACGACAAGGCTTCCTGGGCGTGAAAGCTGCAGTTGGAGTCGCACCGAGCCCAATCCTGGCGCCCGACCGCGACTTCTACGGTATCTTCCGAGCCGACGATCCGAACATCGCTCCCCCGAGCGGTCTGGGTGCAAACGTGTTCAAGGACCGTGGTGCAGTCGATCGAGCGGACTTCATCGGACCGACCGCCGTGTCGCTCGTGCCGATCGATAACGATGCGCAGCAAGTCGACAGCGACAAGACCGAGTCGATTATCCAGCTTACCGGCGGTGTCTATCCTGAATTCCGAATCCAACTCAAGGATGGTTTCGAAACGGCCAACCTCGGCGGCGGAACAGGTATCAACGACGATTCGGTTGTCGGCCGAACCGGTGGCAATCGCCTCCCAGGCTCGGTAGTGACCATCACCGAAAACGGTCGGCTCCTGGTCGAAGGTATCGACTATGCCTTCTCCTACAACACCACCACCAATGAGATCGTGCTCAAGCCTCTGGCCGGTGTTTGGAGAAACAACAAGGTCTATGACATCAACATCAACAACAAGGACCGCTTCGTAGTCGATGCCGCTGCCGGGGATCAAATCAATGATGGGGATAGCTTCACCATCGAAGACTCCAATGGCGGAAACGTGACGTTCGAATACGACAGCGGTTATCGCCTGCAGATCCCACAAGGTCTGCAATTGAACCTGCCCCTTGCAGGCGGCGGTGCGGGCGGAATCCTCGATGGGGATCGATTCTCGATCTTCAGCGGGGGAACATCCTACGCCTTCGAGTTCGATAGCAATTCGAACATCATCAACCCAGCGGCCAGAGTGATTCAGTTCACCTCGCTCTCGACCAAGCAACAGGTCGTCTCGTCGTTGCTCGCTGCGATCAACAACCCCCAAATACCTGGGGTAGTCGCAAGCCTCACCGACGATGGGAACATCTTCATCGGTGCCCCAATCGGTACGACGGTCGATACCGAATCGGCTCCATCGATTCAACAACCCAATTCGACCATCGGCTTGCGAGTGCCCGCGCTGGGTACTCGTCCCGGTGGTATCACCGATGGACAAACCTTCAGCATCACCGACGGAAGAATCGCTGTGGTCTTCGAGTACGATTCCGATGGCACGACCCAACCGGGGAATGTGCTCGTGGATATCTCTCAGGCCAACTCGGACAACGAGGTCGCTGTGGCTACCCAAGTGGCTATCGATGGCTCGAGCCTTGCAATCAGCTCCTCGGTCGTCAATGGAAACGTCGTTCACCTAGCGTTGCCCAACGCAGGCCGAGTCGATGTGGTCAGCACCGAACTGAGCGTTGTCGGCGTGGCGCGAACCATTCAGGACGGCCAGAAGATTACGATCTCGCGAAATGTCGCAGGATCGATCACGACGACGACCTTCGAATTCACCACCGATGCTGTGGTCGCCGCAGGCAATATCCCCGTGCTCTTTAGCCCGACGGACACCCAAGCTCAGATCGGCCAAGCACTGGCTGCTGCGATCGCCGCTGCCGGTCTGGGGCTTGCCCCTCAGCACGTCGGCAACGGGAATGTGATCATCGGTGGCTCCACCGAATACTCGATCTCGGTTGCCGATGCCCCTACGGTGGGCCTGTTCGGTCAACCAGGAGTCCAAGGCCGCACAAGCTTGGAAATCTTCGGAACCTTGCTCCTGCAAGTTCCACCCCGAGGCGGTGCGGATCTGACGGACAACACGTCGTTTACCATCACGAACCGAAACATCACAGCGATCTTCGAATTCGATGGGAACTTCAGCGGCTCGACCATCCCAGGTAGCCGAACGATTCGATTCGGTGGCACCTCGACTCAGAACGATGTGGTCAATGCGATGATCGCGGCGATCAACGGCTTCCCAGGCTTGGGGGTCAACGCCCGCGATGCTGGCAACGGCCGAGTCGATATCGGCTTGCTCGCAAACTCGGCTGTCAACGTGCTCGATAGCAATCTGACTACAGCCCGCGGAAACGCCCAGGACGGCGATTACTTCAGTATCACCGATGGAACCAACACCGTCACGTTTGAGTTTGAGAACTTGAGCCTTGGAAACGGTCGCGATCCGTCTCGCGTACCCATCCGCTACACCAACCAAGACTCGGTACAACGGGTCTACGAAGCGATGCAGGCGACGATCAAATCGTCGATCCTAAACCTCGATTCCCAGATCACCAGCCGAGGACTCGAACTCTTCGACACGGCTAGGTACCTGACGAACGTCGACAACGCACCTTCGTTGCGTCGTACGGGTGTCCCGGGCGGAGCGATTCCTGTGATGTTCATCCAGGACCCATCGTTTAGCTCGATCAACATGCGCGATGCGATCATCCGTGCGATCAATGGACTCTCAGCAAACGGTGGTACCTCGCTGGTGGCTAAGGTCCGTGGTGGTTCGACTCTCTTTGTCGAGAATGCTGTGAGCATCAGCCCTGAACTCAGCAGCTTCTACCTCCGAGGGGTCCAAGACAACGCAGGAAACTTCCTCGAGAGCAATCGCATCGATAACGAGACGAAGTTCACGATCATTATGCCAGGAGTCGAACTCGACTACGGCGATGCTCCGGATCCGTTTACAACCACACTGGGCCGATACCCAACCCTCAAGGCAAACGATGGGGCTCGCCACGTCGTGAGCAACTCAGGTTTGCAACTCGGACCTGGAGTCTCGACCGAGAGCGAAGGCAAGCCGCAACCCTTGGGCGATGGAGATGAAAACGACGATGGCGTGTCGTTCCGATTCCAAGCCAACGCGTTTACCGCCAACCAAGCTCCGATGTTCAACAAGAACATCGATACCGAGTTGACCGTGACGTTGTCGGCCCCCGGCCTGCTCAATGGATGGATCGACTTTAACTTCGACGGCGACTGGTCCGACCCAGGTGAAAACGTCTTCGACGGCGTGGTCTTTGCAGCAGCAAACTTGACCCAAACCCTTCGGGTTCGTGTCCCTGTCACCGCTCCGAACGTCCCGGTTGCAACCACCTCGTTCGCACGATTCCGAGTCTCCACCGAAGGCACCCAAACTCCTGTTGGATTGGCCCTCGATGGAGAAGTCGAAGACTATCGCGTGACGATCGTTCCAGGCACACCGCCTGTAGGAGTCAATGACACCTACACGATGAACGAGGATCAATTCGGTGGCTTGGTCACCAACGATCCGTTTGATTCCGACGGTTTCCCAGGAAATAACGGCGTTCTGGCCAACGATATCAACCCCGATCGCAAGCCTCTTTCGGCTCGCTTGGTCACTCCACCGACCAATGCACTGGTATTCCAATTCCGTGCTGATGGAACGTTCGATTACATCCCTAATCCGGATTACTTCGGCCAAGACTCCTTTGTGTATGTCGTCACCGATGGTGTGCTCGATTCGCTCTTGCCCGCGACGGCCTTGATCAATGTCCGTCCGGTCAACGATCCACCGATCGCAGGAAACCTTACCTACTTGATCAATGAAGACCAACGCTTGGATATACCAGGCTCGGTAGTCATCGCCGCTTCGGTTCCAGGACCTGCCAACGAGAGCGATCAAACGCTCACGATCCTCTCGGTCGATGCCCTTTCGGCACGAGGCGGTAGCGTTCGATTCGTCGGTGGCCTGATCACTTACATTCCTCTGGCGAACTTCGTCGGAAACGACTCGTTTACCTACACGATCATCGATAACGGAATCACCGGAAACCTCCTCGATCCTTTGACTGCCGTCGGAACGGTCTTCATTTCGGTCCTGGACAAGAACGATCCGCCGGTGACGACCAACAAGACGCTCAATACGGATGAAGACATCCCTGTGAGCATCTCGATCGACGATCTGATCGCTGGCGATACTGTTGGTCCTGCCGATGAACAACTGATCCAATCCCTGAGCTTCAGCGGTTTGGTCAACCCAACGGCTCAAGGTGGTCGAGTCGAAATCGTCGGCGATCGCGTGGTCTACTACCCACCGAGCCACTTCAACGGTGTCGATACCTTCCAATACCTGGTGACCGATGACGGATTGAGCAACGGCCAACCCGATCCGCAAACCAGCCGAGGTACCGTCACGGTCAACGTCGCGCCGGTCAACGACCCACCGTTTGTGCTCAGGCCTTTTGGTACCGTCACAGTTCTCGAAGATTCGCCTGAACAGGAGTACATCCTTTCAGAGTTCTTCAGCGACCCGGACATCGTCACTAACAGCGATGTGCTGACTTACCGAATTGCAAGCAACAGCAATACAGGACTCGTCGAACCGACCTTCGCTGGCGGAAAGATGTTCGTAAGGCCCAAGGCCGATCAGAATGGTCAAGCGACCATTGTTGTCGAGGCGATGGATTTGGCCGGACTTAAGACCACCAATACCTTGCGGTTGGTCGTCACACCGGTCGATGACGATCCACGTTTGGTCAGCCCACTGCCGGATCGAACTGTCTCGGAAGATTCTTTGCCACTGGTTTTCGACCTGAGCCCAGGCTTCTTCTTCGATCCAGATGTGATCAACGGAGACTTCCTGACCTTCACGGCCACAAGCAGCAACACCAACGTTGCCACCGTGTCGATCCAGGGCAATAAGATCCAATTGACGTTGGTTCCTAATGCGTCGGGTCAAACCACCATCACCGTGGTTGCCACCGATACGACCAGTCGGTTTGTCTCCGACTCGTTCATCCTGACGGTTTCCCCGGTCAACGATGCACCTATAGCGTTGCCTGATTCCTATGCGACTCCCCAAGGGATCACGCTCGTGACGACCGATCCGCTCGGTGTCCTCACGGCAACAACCCTGGATGACGGTGTCTTGGCCAACGACCGAGACCCCGAAGGGGACGCGATGACCGCTTCGATCGTCAGCCTCCCGACCCGTGGTACCGTAACGCTCAACCCGAACGGAACGTTTACTTACACCCCTGGTCCGACGGCTCTGTTCGGATCGACCGATACGTTTACCTACCGAGCCATCGACGCCTTCGGCGCTGCGAGCCCGCAGACGACCGTCACGATCACCATCGGACGTGCTCCTGCTCCGGCTTACCAAAACCCCAGCCAGCAATGGGACGTCAACGCCGACGGGTTTATCTCGCCGATCGATGTTCTGATTCTCGTCAACCTGCTCAACTCGCGTGGCTCAAGTATCCCGGTCGCCGGTCTACCTGGACCTCCTGATTACGTCGATGTCAACGGGGACAACTTCGTCACACCGTTGGACGTCCTGGCAGTTGTCGACAAAATCAACTCGATGAGCGGTAGCGGAGAAGGCGAGCAAATCGTCGGTATCAACAGCGCTCCACGGATCGATTCGATGGTCGTCGAAGTCGGTAGGGGACTGGGTTCCTCAGCCCAAATCCCAGCATGGGCTGGTATGATGGGAACTCGAAATTCCAACGCCGCAAAGCTTGCAGCAATGCCGCTCGCTAGCATGTTCGCTAACAACTCTTGGGACGATGACTTCGATGACCTAGCCGGTCTGATGGGAAGTCAACCCAAGAGCACAGGCGAGCTGAATGACAAAAACTCCTCGATCGATCAAGCCCTTTTGGACATGTTCGGCGAATAACAATACACACCAGACGATCATCGGAGCGTTGGCAACAACGTTCCGCTCGATCTATTGACTCTTCCATTACCTTCCATTTTTGTACCGTACGGTTCCAAGGTTCGTTCAAATGGGAATTGACGCTTCGAGATCAGCAAACAATCGTTCCAAGCAGCAAGAACGACGCAACGGGTTTCGCAACATACTTTGCGAGAATCTGGAGCGACGCGAAGTCATGGCAGGGGATATCCTCGACCTAGACTTCCGTCTCCTGTCGGTCGCTCCGAATACCGGCGAGACTTTCTCGACGACTCGGTCCAACACCCTCAGTGAATCTCCCCGGGAACTGATTTTCCGCTTCGCCGGTGGCGATGACGTTCGTCAATCGACACTTCGAAGCGGGATCCGTATCTCGCGTTCCGGAGGTGATGGTGTCTTCGGTGCCGGAGGAGTCTCGTCGGATATCATCGTCACGCCCGAATACCTAGACTTTGCCGATGCGGCCAACCGTCGGGTCGTCGTCGCGCGGTTCTCGCAGCCTCTTCCAGATGATCTCTACAACGTAGAAATTTTCGGAGTGGATCTGCCTGCCCAAGGTATCAACGCCGTTCGAAATGTGGTCAACGACCCACTCAAACCGCGCAAGAATGGAACCGACCGCGATAGCTACGTATTCAATCTCGAGCTCGGCTCGAAGATCACGGCGATCGTTCCCCAACCGCTCAATCGCGCGGCAAACGGTGCTCTTTCGCAAGATCTCGATACGATCGAGGTCTATTTCAACGACTCCGAACTCTACGATCGGCAAATATCCACAGGGGATCTTGCGCCCCTTGCCGATCCGACCGTCGTCGACCCTCGCTTTTACAATCTGATCGCAACGGCCGACTCGGTAAGTCCCTTCGACGATCGAGTCTTCAATCCGATCCGAGTGACCTTCAATCCGGCAACCCGGATGGCATCGCTTCAATTCGCCGGCCCGATCCATTCCCTCGGCGGCAGCGGTACCTACCGCCTACGGATCGGATCCGATTCACCGATTTCGTCGGTGACCAATCCAGGCACCGTTCCGTTCGATGTTCCAGGAGTCGACCCACAAGGCTTCCTCAGCGGTGCCTACAACATCAATTCGGGGCTGCCGATCAACGGAAGCTTCTCCTCGATCCTCGAGCAAGAGATCCGCACGGTCTCCAATGCGTTGCAATTGGATTTCCCCGGCAGCAGCCAAGAACCTGGACACCGCGATATCCAAGAAGACCGCTCGCTGCGATCGCCGGATGTGATTTGGGGACCCCCCAACTTTGCTCCCGATGCAGATCCTGAAATCCGTACGATCAGGTACAACTTCATGGAGAATCAAGCCTATGGGGTCGACACCTCGGGGCGTCGTTTGTTTACCTCGATCTCCACGGAACAGAAACAACGCATTCGCGAAGTCTTCGAATTCTATTCGCGATACCTTGGAGTCGATTTCCAAGAATACTCCGGTCCGACCGCACCGGGAATTTTCAACGTCATCGTCGGCGATATGACCCCGATCGGAGCGACCATCAGCGGCCCTGGAGATCTCCTCGGCGTCGCTGGCCAAGCCGCCGATCCGGATGATCCTTTTACCTCCTGGGATATGGTCATCCTCGATGGTTCTGAGCCTTGGGACAACGCCTTTGGATTCGGCGTTTCGCAAAAGCCACTCGGTGGCGAAGTCGTCCCAGATAATCTCATCGCCCAAGCCGGTCCGTTCAGCTTCTTTACGACCGCAATGCACGAAATAGGCCATTTGCTCGGCCTGGACCATACCTACGATCTACCGGCAGGGACGATCATGGGTAGCGATAGCAACGGCGGAACAACCAACACCAGCGGCGGGGTCGTCGGAACTCGCTTGAACTCGAGTTTCAATCCACTCGAACAGATCTTCCCAGGGATCATCGATCAAACCCACGGTCAGCATGCTCTCCGGCCCGACAACCGCGATGTCGACCTCTACCGCTTCGAACTGGTCACCAACGGACAAGTCCGATTGGAAACTATCGCCGAACGATTGAACAACTCGAGCAACCTCGATACCCACCTGACATTGCTCAAGCGGGATTCGATCACCGGCCAACTCTCGATCGTTTCGGTCAACAACAATTACATCAGCCAAGATTCTCTGATCGATGTTCCTTTGACCGCAGGCGAGTACTTTGTCGCCGTGACGGGCAAAGGAAATGAGGACAACAATCCTCAGGTTTTGGACACCGGTAGCGGAGCGACCAGCCAAGGTCGCTACCAACTCCGATTCGACTTCCAAGGGACCAACTCGAGCAATATCTCGGAGCAAAGCTTCACCTCGACGGCCGTCGGTTCGGCACTCGACGGAGACGGCGATGGAATCGCAGGTGGCGATTTCAACTTCTGGTTCCGCGCTGCTGGAAACTACGGGACGAGTGCAGGTTCCCCTCGAACGCTGATCGTCGACAAAGCCTACACCGAGCTGACGACCCTCGGTACTTTGACCCAGCCCTTCAAGACGATCTCGGCGGCCGTCAGCGCCGCGCTGCCCGGGGATATCATTCGATTGGCAGGACTCGATGAAGCCAACCCGCTTCCTTCGTTGACTAGCGTTCGAGCCTACGAAATCGGCAGGGGCGCATTCGGTTCAACCCTCTCCGACGGAGATCGCCTTGAAGTCCCACGAGGGGTTACCTTGATGATCGACGCAGGTGCGATACTCAAGCTCGGCAATGCCCGCATTATGGTCGGTAGCGATGGAGTCCTAGATCGATCTGGCGCGGCGATCCAAGTCCTCGGCACTCCGACACTCCCTGTATACTTTACCTCCTATACCGACCAGTCCCTCGGGATCGATACGAATCCATTGGAAACCACCCCGAAAGCCGGTGACTGGGGCGGGATCGAAATTCGAAACGAAGTCGATCGGTCCCAAGGCCGCTTTGACCGCGAACGCGAAGGGATCTTCCTCAATACGATTTCCAACGCCAGGATGACCTTCGGCGGCGGTCTGGTGGGCTCGGGTGCCCAAGCCAAAGTCACCAGCCCAATCGAGCTGAGTGAAGCCCGTCCTTTGATTCTCGGCAATTCGATCACCCGCAGCGCCGACTCGGCAATCAGCGCCGATCCGAACAGCTTCGAGGAAACTCTCTTCACCGAGCCTCGCTACCAAAATGCAGGGGCGTTCATCCCCGATTACCGACGAGTCGGTCCGGTCATTTACAACAATGACATTCGCAATAACACCATCAATGGACTGTTTGTTCGCGTCGAAACCCTACCAGGGCAACCGACCAAGTCGCTCACGACCCATGCCAGGATCGACGACGCGGAAATCACTCTCGTCTTCGGCGAAAACCTTCTGATCTCGGGTACCCCTGGGGGAGCCCTCAACGAGATCGCAGGTCCCAACACGTTGCTAACACTCCTGACCGACGTTGCACCTACCTCCGGGAGCGGATTTACCACCGCCTCGGCCGTCGAGTACATCGTCACCTACATGGATCGCTATGGCCAGGAGAGTTTACCCAGCACCGGCAGAAACATTGTCGTCCCTGCGAACCGATCGGTTCGACTGACCAATATCCCTGTCGCAACGAGCGATTACGTTTCGCGAAAAATCTATCGTCGGATCAACAACACCGGAGCGTACCAACTGGCCGGGGTTCTGAACAAAGACGATACCTCCTTTGTCGATAACAACATCACCCTCAACGGTGCGATCCAAACTCTCGGTCTGACGGAGCTGAATCGTTCCCGTCAAGACAGCACGTTGGTAATCGATCCGGGGATCGTGGCCAAATTGCTCGGCACGCGCATCGAGGTCGGCATCGGAGCGACACTGATCGCCGAAGGAAGCAAAGCCAAACCGGTGATCTTTACCTCCCGGCTCGACGATCGCTACGGGGCAGGCGGGACCTTTGACACCAACAACGACGGATCGGCAAC
>Ga0207941_1000106_pt1 | contig 26192 bp, 26 predicted proteins | sample LakMenEpi13Sep12_FD_150695 | JGI IMG/M metagenome (GOLD analysis project Ga0207941, IMG submission 150695) | Freshwater microbial communities from Lake Mendota, WI - 13SEP2012 deep hole epilimnion (SPAdes) | ecosystem: Environmental > Aquatic > Freshwater > Lake > Epilimnion/Euphotic zone ...
AGGGGAGATATATCCCTTGTCGAAGCGCATCCCTTCGGTGACTTCGAGTTCGGTGGTCATCGATTTGCCTTCTTCGAGGGAGATGACGCCCTCCTTGCCCACCTTGTCCATGGCGTCGGCAATCATCCGACCCACTTCTTCATCGTTGCCGGCGGAAATGGTGCCCACCTGGGCGATGGCAATACTGTCGCTAATTGGCTTGGCGTGCTCTTGAATCTTGCCCACCAGGAATTCGGAGGCCTTGTCTATACCACGCTTCAAGGTGATGGCATTGGCGCCGGCAGCCACGTTGCGCAGACCTGCCTTAACCATGGCGTGGGCCAGGACCGTGGCGGTGGTGGTGCCATCACCGGCGGCATCATTGGTTTTGCTGGCGGCCTGGCGTATCAGGGCAACACCAGTATTTTCGATGTGGTCTTCTAGTTCGATCTCTTTGGCGATGGTGACACCGTCATTGATGATCTGGGGAGCGCCAAATTTCTTTTCAAGTACCACATTGCGACCCTTAGGACCAAGGGTGACGGCAACGGCCTCGGCCAAGATGTCAATGCCCCTTTCAAGGGCACGGCGGGCCTGTTCGTTGTAAATAATGCGTTTTGCCATTTTAAGTAAAGCGTGGGGAAAGGGAAAAGGAGCTTAAAAAGTTCTAAGGGCTCAGATCAACATTCAGTTGACGATGGCCAGGATGTCCTTCTCGGATAGCAGAACGAATTCATCTGTGCCGAGCTTGATATCAGTGCCGGCGTACTTGCTGTAGAGGACTTTGTCGCCAATACTCACTTCTGGAGCCTGGCGGGAGCCGTCTTCATTGCGTTTGCCGGGGCCCACCTGTACCACTTCACCGACCTGGGGCTTTTCCTTGGCGGTATCAGGAAGAAGTATGCCTCCGGAGGTGCGCTCTTCGGATTCGGAAACCTTGATGAAAATCCGATCTCCGAGAGGTTTAACCGTCGAGACGCTGAGAGAAACAGCAGCCATGAAGTTCGTAATACGTAGGACGCGGGAGTCAGGTGGTGAAGCACCCCAGCGACGGCGGGGGCCGACGTCACGGGCTGGGTTCGGCCCCGGGAGCAGCAAAAGCTGGCACTCGAAACTCCCGATTGCCAACCTATGGCAACGGCCCTCTGCCACGGGCCTTTTAGGTTGTTCGGTTGACCGAACTGCCATCCCTGGCCGGCTTCAGCGGCCAATGGGCAAGTGGGGCATGGCTGGTGGTAGGGTTGCGCCGCTTTGGACGGGTCTGGAGATCTGCCAACAGCGTCCCGCGTCCCCACCCTTTCCTCCTTATGGCAGCTGCTGCTTCCGCCGCTTCCGGCACCAAAGGCATCGTCAAGCAGGTGATTGGTCCGGTGCTTGATGTGGAGTTCCCGGCCGGCAAGCTGCCCAGGATCTATAACGCCTTGCGCATTGAAGGCAAGAATTCAGCGGGCCAAGATATCGCCTTGACTGCCGAGGTTCAGCAGTTGCTTGGGGACCACAGGGTTCGCGCGGTGGCCATGAGCACCACCGATGGGCTCGTGCGCGGCATGGACGCCGTTGATACGGGGTCCCCGATCTGTGTTCCAGTGGGAGAAGCCACCCTGGGGCGCATCTTTAACGTGCTTGGTGAACCCGTAGACGAAAAGGGCCCGGTCAGCACAAGTACTACTGCCCCCATCCACCGGGAAGCCCCCAAGCTTACCGACCTGGAAACCAAGCCCAAGGTGTTTGAAACGGGTATCAAGGTAATTGACCTACTCGCACCCTATCGCCAAGGTGGCAAGGTTGGCCTTTTTGGTGGTGCCGGCGTTGGCAAGACGGTGCTTATTCAGGAACTGATCAATAACATCGCCAAAGAGCACGGTGGGGTTTCAGTATTTGGAGGCGTAGGCGAACGCACCCGCGAAGGCAATGACCTCTACGAGGAATTCAAGGAATCGGGTGTTATCAATGCCGACGATCTCACCAAATCTAAGGTGGCTCTCTGCTACGGCCAGATGAATGAACCCCCAGGCGCCCGCATGCGGGTTGGCCTCTCGGCTTTGACAATGGCTGAGCATTTTCGCGACGTAAATAAGCAAGATGTCTTGTTATTTATTGACAACATCTTCCGCTTTGTACAAGCTGGCTCAGAAGTCAGCGCCCTGTTGGGACGTATGCCTTCTGCAGTGGGATATCAGCCGACTCTCGGTACGGACGTGGGCCAATTGCAAGAACGCATCACCTCCACTCTTGAAGGCTCCATTACGTCCATTCAGGCCGTCTATGTCCCTGCCGACGACCTCACCGACCCGGCTCCAGCCACCACTTTTGCCCACCTTGATGCCACCACTGTGCTGAGTCGCGGTCTTGCTTCTAAGGGCATTTATCCGGCGGTTGATCCCCTAGATTCCACCAGCACCATGCTGCAACCTGCAGTGGTTGGTGATGAGCACTACCGCACCGCCCGGGCTGTGCAATCTACCCTGCAACGCTATAAAGAACTCCAGGACATCATTGCAATTCTGGGTCTCGATGAACTTTCCGAAGACGACCGGCGCACCGTTGATCGGGCCCGCAAGATTGAGAAATTTCTTTCCCAGCCTTTCTTTGTTGCTGAAATCTTTACCGGTCAATCCGGTGAATACGTCAAGCTCGAAGACACCATCAAGGGCTTCAACATGATTCTTGCTGGTGAACTGGATGATCTTCCCGAGGCTGCCTTTTATCTCGTTGGCAATATTGATCAAGTCAAGGCAAAAGCTCAGAAAATACTCGCCGACTCGAAGGCTTGATCATGACTTTCAACTTAAGGGTTCTTTCTCCTGACAAAAGTGTGTTTGATGGTGTCGCCGATGAGGTGATCCTTCCAAGCACTAGTGGTCAGATGGGCATCCTCACCGGCCATGTTTCCATGCTCACCGCTTTAGACGATGGGGTTTTGCGGATTCGTGAGGGAAATGCATGGCAGGCCATTGCCCTGATGGGTGGATTTGCCGAAGTTGATGCCAATGAAGTTACGGTGCTTGTTAATGGCGCCGAATTGGCCCGTGACATCGACTCCGCCAAGGCCGAAAAGGAGCTCGAAGCGGCGATCCAAGCTGCAGCGGCATTGGAAAACCAACCGACCAGCATCGCCAAGGTAAAAGCCCTGCAAACTCTCTCTCAGGCCCGTGTCCGGGTAGCTGCCACCAAGCCAATTTGAGCGAAAAAAATCATCAACCAAGCCAAACTTTACTGAGCCGCTTGGTTGAGTTTCGTAAAAGCCGGCCGGTAGGCCGGCTTTTTAATTGAATCCCTGGAACAATCCTGGACCTGACTTTGGGCTCAGGCGGTTCCGCAAAAGGTGACGTCAGGGAATTTGAGTTTGGCCTCTTCCAAGGATTTACCCCGTCCCTCTTCCTGCCAGTAGTTGATTACCTCGGTGGCTTTGTTGAGGATCTCAACTCGCTCATTATCGGTGATCCAGCTCTTGCGCTCCAATTCTGTCTTGAGTGTTTCCCAGGCGTCTTCACGGGGCCAGAAGAAATAGGCCGTCAGGGGGCTGGGTCCGCCACCGACGATCTGGTCGACAGCCAAGGCCACGTTGTCTGGCAACCAAAGGATCTTGAGGAGGAAGCGTCCCTCATCGGCCTTTGGGGTGTAGCCAGATGGCACACCATCTTCATCAATGGTGGCGGTGGCTAAGGCGGCACTGCCGCCGCGCAGCACCGGTCGGCCTTGGGTCACCTCGCTGGCGGCCGTCGGATCGGCGACGTCATCGAATGCGGCAGCTAACACCGCCTCGTCACTGATCGTCTCGGCTGCTGTCATGGTTGGTGCGCTCAAGGCAGAAGGATAATCACCTAACCTATCAGTCCTGCTGCTGTTGGTCCCTGAGTCTCCGCGCCCTGGTTCTCTTCGACATTGATGGCGTCATCCGGGATGTTGGCGGCAGTTACCGCCGCGCCCTCAGTGAAACCGTTTATCACTACAGCGGTTATCGCCCCACAGCCGCTGAAATCGATGCCCTCAAGGGTGAAGGCCTCTGGAACAACGACTGGGAAGCCTCCCTTGAACTGCTGCGGCGCCGGGGCACAAGCTCCCTTTTACCGACTTTTGATGACATTGTCGCGGTTTTCAGCGAGGCCTACTTCGGCGGCGACCCCCATGGGGATCCCGCCAGCTGGAAAGGCTTCATCGGCAACGAAACCTTGCTGGTGCCTCCAGAATTCTTCAACACCCTCAACGACGCAGGGCTTGCCTGGGGGTTCGTCAGTGGCGCCGAACCCCCATCCTGCCGCTTTGTGCTGGAGCAACGCCTGGGGCTGGTCAACCCACCCTTGATCGCCATGGGGGATGCCCCCGACAAACCCAATCCCCAAGGGCTTCTCAGGCTCACGGCTTTGTTGCTGGGCCGCCACCAGGCTCCAGGTCTTGGCCCCCTGGCCCCACCGGTGGCCTATCTGGGAGACACGGTCACAGATGTGTTCACCCTGCAGCGGGCCCGCCAGGAGGTGCCAGAACAACGCTGGCGTGCCCTGGCAGTGGCTCCGCCCCACTTGCACGCTGCTGAAGCGCAATCGGCCCGGGGGAATTATGAACAGCAGCTCTTAGGGGCCGGGGCCGAGGCGATTCTGGCCACCACAGCCGCAGTGATCGAAGCAATGGAGGCCTGGCTGAGCGAAATCGACCAGGAGCGAACCTCTCTGAACTTCAGCGAGCCATGATGACGCGCCCCTCGGACCGCACCCAGTTCTGAAACACAAAGCCCAGAGGCATGCTACTGGCGCAGCAGTTCGCTGGTGACCAATTCAACCGCCTCCGGCCGGGCCATTAATTCGTGGTGGGCCAGGTGGAGCGGGAAGGCCAGTCGACGGCCGACGGGTAAGACGGCGGTCCAGCCGGGCACGACCATCACATCGGCCACGCAATAGATGCTGCAGCAATCGATGGCCGCCAGGGGACCCGGATCCCCATTCAATCGACGCAACAAGTCGCTCCCCAGCTTCATGTCGGCCACCGAGGCCAGGGGCCAGCGGGGCCACATCTGGGCCGCCAGGGTGCCCTGCTGGGGGCTGGCCACACTGGTGAAGCGCCTCACCCGCTGGTGGCCCCCCTGCAATTGGATCCAGGTGCGGCTGATCAGCCCCCCCATCGAGAAGCCCATCACATCCAAGATCTGATCGGGCCCAAACGCGGCCTCAATTGCTTGATTGAGTTGGATTGCCAGCTCATCCAGGGGCACCACACCCAAGCCATGGGGCAGATGGGGAGTGAAGGGGGTGCCGCGGCGACCGGCCAGGGTGCGCTTGAGGGTGTTGAAGAGGTCAGGCGTGTCCCAGAGGCCATGTACCAGCACCAAGGGGGGGGAGACAACATCAAGCGGGGATCCAGGTGACTGCAAGGGCTGGGGGCCAAGATACCCATCCTGGTCACGCCGAGCCGCCCGCTGCAAAGCCACCGCGACCGCTTGGCAACCGGCCCATTGACGGTCAAATGAATCGGCGAAATTTGCCTTAATTCCTTAATTCATGGTATTGACGATTCGGCAACGGTCCTTTCGCCTTGACCTTGATGAGCGCCCTTGGATTGCGTCCTGGCCATGGTGAAAAGCACAATGCAAGCCGGGTCGGTTGGTTAAGGGCCGTGGTTCTGGGGGCTAATGACGGGGCCATCTCCGTCGCCAGCATGGTGGTGGGAATCGCCGCTTCTGGTGCCCCCCGCAGCCAGATCCTGCTCTCTGGACTGGCAGCTACCGTCGCAGGCGCCGCCTCGATGGCTGCAGGAGAATTCGTTTCAGTGCAATCCCAGGCCGATACCGAAAAGGCTGACCTGGCTAAAGAGCGACTGGAACTACGGCTAGACCCGCTTGGCGAACTCGCCGAACTGACGAGCATCTACATCTCCCGGGGTCTGGATCCAGAGTTGGCCCGGCGCGTGGCCGAACGATTGAGCCAGCACGACGCACTGGCTGCCCACGCCCGCGATGAACTGGGTTTGAGTGAAATTTTGCGGGCCCGGCCGATTCAAGCCGCCGGGGCCTCCGCCGCCAGTTTTTTGATCGGGGCGCTGCTCCCCTTGATCACGATCGTGTTCAGCCCCGCCAACCGCATCACCGAAGTCACTACCGCTGCCGCCCTGGTGGCCTTGGTGGCCCTGGGGGCCCTTTCAGCCCATGCCGGCGGATCATCCAGGCGTCGCAGTGCCCTGCGCATGCTCTTTTGGGGAGCTCTGGCCATGGGGCTGACGGCCCTGGTGGGTCACTTGTTTGGAGCCGTGGTTTGAGGGCCAAAAGCTCCACCCATCATCTTGCCGACACTGATCCCTCGCCAGCCATCCCGCAGCATCGCCGGGCGCTTTTGGGCTTCTTCCCTGGCGAAGCCCATGGGCCCACAGAGACTGATCACAGCAGGGCATCCAAGGCACAGTGCCGATGGGCCGGAGCGTGGCCTTGAAGTAAGTCAGGGACGGCTCAGTCGTCTGGATACAGCAGGGAAGCCAGTTCCTCCGGATCAACGTCGTAAACCCGCGCGAGGGTTGTCTCAATGGCACTGGTGACCACGTCGGGCAAAAACCGCATGGCGTTGAGGGCATCGTCGGCGATGTCCTCGGTCAGCAGGGGTTCACCGCCGAGCTTCTCATCGTTGATAACGGCCATCACCCAGCTCTGGTAGGCCGTCACCAGATCGGCGAACTCAAGTTCGGGATCATTGAAATCGATGGCCATGGGTCCTCTCCTGGAGGTCGCTCCATGCAGTTTGCCCGCTGACGGTGAAGATGGCTCGATGTCATCCTGGCCCCCTCACCCAACGACCATGGCCGGGTTGGGGGACTCCCTTGGCCTTGCGACCGCGCTGACTCTTTTTTGAGCGCAAACCAGCCACCCAGGGACTGCTGGCCATTTCCTGGGACTGAGGGGATCATTCCCACCGGCTGCATGAAGAATTGGCAACGACTGTCCTTTGCACCATGGCGGCGTCACCGCGGTTGAGCATCATCGATAGGTCTTGCTCTGATGCGTTGCCCCATCCGCAGCGACGGCCTCTCGCCCTGGCGGGAGGAACCCTCATCTCCCTTCTCGCCTTGTTCACCGGCCTGGGAGCGCCCAGCCCCGCCCATGCTGAAACCGTGGTGGAGCGGGTGGCCCGCACCGGCGTGCTCACCCTGGGCGGTCGCACCGACCTGATCCCGGGCTCCTACGTGGATGCCAAAGGTCAACTCGTCGGTGTCTCCCTGGATGTGGCGACCCGCATCGCCGCTGAGCTGGCCCGGTATCTCAACAAACCCATCCGCGTTGATTTCCGCCGCGTCGACAGCCCCGACGCCTTGTTCAAGCTGGTGAGTCAAGGGGAAGTGGACCTGGCCTGTGGGGTGCAGTTCACCTGGGAGAGGGAAATGTACGCGGACTACACCCTGCCTTACAGCCTTTCCGGTATCAGGTTGCTGACACGCAACGCTTCCCTCAACGGCAGTCCGGAAGGATTGATAGGCAAGCGAATTGGTGTGCTGAGCGGCAGCCTCGGCGAAGCGCGGATCAAGGATCTGCAACCGAAGGCCAACCTGGTTCCCCTGAACGACCTGCAGAGCGGTGTGCGCTCCCTGCTGGCCGGCCGCCTTGATGCGGTGGCGGGAGACTCCCTCACCCTGGCTGGCACGTTGACGGCCTTTTCGGCCGGCTTGCCCAAGGGCACCACGCTCGACCTGGTCCCCCGGGAGCCTTTGGGCCGCTATGGGGTGGGTTGCATCCTTCCCGAGAACAATTCCACCTTCCGCAACCTGGCCAACCTGGCGGTGGCGGGATTGCTGCAGGGCTATCTCGATGGGGAACCCGCGGCTGCGGCCACGGTGAATCGCTGGTTCGGTCCCAGCGGCATCCTGCAACTGCCTCCCGAACTCATCCGCAGCTTCTTTGAGTCGGTACTGTTCTCTGTGGAGCGGGTGGGAGCCCCCGTCAGGATGGCCCCGGCGGCGCAGCCGAATGCCCAATCCCCCTCCGCCCCTCGCTAGAGCCATGACCCTCTCTTCTCGCTCCGGCCTGCTCGGCTTTTTGCTGGCGTTGCCGGCCCTGGGCTTGCCAGCATCCAAGGCTGCCCTGAATCCGGCCCCTGATCTAGCCGTGCCCCGTGATGCAACGACTGAAATCGAACGGGCCGCACCTCCTCTGACGTCGGTGGAAGCGCGGCTGCAAAGGCTTGCGGCGGTGATCCGCTCCCAAGAGCAAGACTTGGCAGCTAGCGATCGCCCCGCTGAGGAGATGCTGACTGCGGTTGCCTGGGGCAATGGCAATGGCCATAGGGCCTTTGTCAATGGTCACCCCTATTACGGCCGGCCCGGTTTCCTCAATGGTGGCGGCGGCTGGCGCAATGGCGGGGCGACCTGGAGAAATGGGGGGGGCGGCAGTGCCTGGCGCAACGGCGGCGGGGGCTTCCGCAATTGGTGAGCAGCAAGCTCCAAATCCCCCTTGCTTCCGGGTCCGAACCCAACCCGTTTGGACCCTTGGCCCTGTTGGTCATCCAACCAACCCCCTATTGCAATCTCGACTGCGATTACTGCTATCTGCCGGACCGAAATAACCGCAGTCGCCTCAACCTTGAGCTCCTGGATCCGATTCTGGAGAAAGTGCTCACCAGCCCGTTTATAGGACGGGACTTTACCCTGCTGTGGCATGCGGGCGAACCCCTGGCGGTGCCCCCAGATTTTTACGACGCCGCCACCACTCGAATCCGTTCTGCGGTGGAACGCCATACCCCAGGCCTGAGCATCGACCAGTCGATCCAGACCAACGGCATACTTATTGACTCAAAGTGGTGTGAATGTTTCCGCCGCAACGAAATCACTGTCGGAGTCAGCCTGGATGGCCCCGCCTTCCTCCATGATGCCCACCGCCGGACCCGCAGCGGCCTGGGAAGTCACGCAGCCACCCTGCGGGGTATTCAATACTTACAGCAGGAGAACCTGCCCTTCCATGTTATCTCCGTCTTGACGGACGAATCCCTGGATCACGCCGAAGCCATCTTTCGGTTTTTCGTGGATCACGGCATCCGCGAAGTGGGCTTCAACATGGAGGAAACCGAAGGGGTTAACCGCCAATCCAGTTTGGACCGCCCTGAAAGTGAAGCCCGATACAAACGTTTTCTCGACGAATTCTGGGAGCTGGTGGCATCTGAACCGGGTGCCCTCAATCTGCGGGAGTTTGAAACCACCTGCAGTTTGATCTACAGCGAAGAGCGGCTAAAAGACACTGATATGAACCGTGCCTTCGTGATTGTCAATGTGGACCATCAGGGTAATTTCTCCACTTTTGATCCCGAGCTGCTGGCGGTTTCCACCGAAGAATACGGTGATTTTGTGCTTGGCAATGTGCGACACGACAGTCTCGAAAGTGTGATCAGCACCGAGAAGTTTCAACGCATGCAGCGCGACATGCTCGCGGGGGTTGAGTTGTGTCGATCTAGCTGCGATTACTTCGGCCTTTGCGGCGGTGGTGCTGGCAGCAACAAGTATTGGGAAACGGGTAGCTTCCGCTCGAGCGAAACCCAGGCCTGCCGCTATCGGGTCAAAACCGTGGCCGATGTGGTGATGGCAGGACTGGAGCGTTCGCTCGGGGTTGCCACATCGGTTGCCACCCCTGGGCCCACCCCTAGCCCATGCGGCTGATCGGCATCTTCCAGGATCCGGGCTACCTGGCCCTAGCCGATGCGGTGCTTGGCTTTTATGCCCGTCGCAGCGATCTCCAGCGGCGGGGTGTGGCCTTCGGCGAGGGCCCAGGGGACCATCCCCCGGCCAAGGTGTCAACCGATATCAGCCTGGTGGCGCTGGACCGCCAAGATGCCGAAGCCTATGGCCTCTCTGAGGTGGTGATTAGGGGCGTGTCGGCGGGGCTCAGGCGCTGGCTGGCGGAGCGGCCCCAGTTTCTTGAGTGTTGCCCGGAACGGTCCATGTTCGTAAACCCCCTGTTCAATCTGCAGCACTATGGGCCAGGGGAGGGCTTCGCTGCCTGGCACTGCGACTGGAACACCAGCGACGAAGCCACCGAACCGATCCGACGGGTGCTGGCCTGGATTCTCTACTGCGACACCGTTCCTGGCGGTGGCACTGAATTTCTCTGGCAGCAGTATTGCCTTCCCGCCGAAAAAGGAACCTTGGCCATCTTTCCGGCGGGCCTCTCCCACATTCATCGCGGTCAGATCAGCCATGACCACAGCAAAACAATCGCCACCGGCTGGATCAACGCCGGCACCCTGGAGGCCTACAAACAGCGACTGCAGCAAGCTGCATGATTCGTTACTGCCTTGAGGGGCTCCCAGATCCCCCCCTGGGGATGGGTGATAGGCCTGGGAATGGTGATATTAATTTCGTATAACTGACAATATCACTTTAACCTCGGCGTTAATCTATTTGGCTCGTCCATCAGGCCAAGCCACTCCAGTAGGTCAAGGTTAATACCTTGGCCTGGGTCGATCGCCTGGGTGGAGTGCCTGGGTGGAGTGCCTGGGTGGAATGACTGGGTCGAATGCCTGGGTCGATCGTCTCTGTCATTAGCCTGAGCTGATGCATCCCACCAGTCCCCTGCCAGACCCCAGCGAAAGTTTCGACTTGATCGTGGTCGGTGGTGGCCATGCCGGCTGCGAGGCGGCGCTCACCGCTGCCCGACTCGGGGTGCGTACAGCCCTGTTCAGCCTCAACCTCGACCGCATCGCCTGGCAGCCCTGTAATCCAGCGGTCGGGGGGCCGGCCAAAAGCCAGCTTGTCCATGAGGTAGATGCCCTTGGTGGCGTCATTGGTCGCCTTGCCGACGCCACCGCCCTGCAGAAGCGGGTGCTCAACGCCAGCCGCGGTCCTGCCGTCTGGGCCCTTCGGGCCCAGACCGATAAGCGGCAGTACGCCCGCCAGATGCTGCAACTGCTGCAACACACGCCCAACCTGCACCTGCGGGAGGCGATGGTCACCGGGCTCGTCGTCGAGGGAGATCCAACAGCCAGCCCTGGCTCCAGGCCACCAGCCGCCCGCGTTGTGGGTGTACGCACCTATTTCGGCAGCGCCTACGCTGCCGGCGCCGTGATCCTCACCACGGGCACCTTCCTGGGGGGCCGCATCTGGGTGGGCGACCGCTCGATGCCGGCGGGCCGCGCCGGCGAACAAGCCTCCGAAGGACTGACCGAAGATCTGCGGCAGTTGGGCTTCATCACCGATCGTCTCAAGACCGGCACTCCGGCTCGGGTCGATCGCCGCAGCCTGGACCTGGACCGACTGGAGGAGCAACCCAGCGACGCCCACCACCGCTTTTTCTCCTTCGATCCCAGTGCCTGGGTCAGCGGCGCCCCCATGAGCTGCCACATCACCCGCACCACCGCAGCCACCCATCAATTGATCCGGGACAACCTGCAGTTGACCCCGATCTACGGAGGCTTCATCGACAGCAAGGGCCCGCGCTATTGCCCCTCAATTGAAGACAAGATCGTGCGCTTTGCCGATAAGGACAGTCACCAGATATTTCTGGAACCCGAAGGGCGCGACACCCCCGAGATCTACGTGCAGGGCTTTTCCACAGGCCTACCCGAACGGCTGCAACTCAGCCTGCTGCGCACCCTGCCAGGGCTGGAGAACTGCGTGATGTTGCGCCCGGCCTATGCCGTCGAATACGACTACCTGCCTGCCACCCAACTCTGGCCCACCCTGGAGAGCAAACGCATCGGCGGCCTGTTCACGGCGGGTCAGCTCAATGGCACCACGGGCTATGAAGAGGCCGCCGCCCAGGGGCTGGTGGCTGGCCTCAATGCCGCCCGGCACCTTGGCAACCAGGATCCGGTGACCTTAGCCCGCGAAGAAAGCTATATCGGGACCATGATCGACGATCTGGTGACCAAGGACCTCAAGGAGCCCTACCGGGTGCTGACCAGCCGCAGCGAGTACCGCCTGGTGCTGCGGGGAGACAACGCTGATCGGCGCCTGACACCTTTGGGCCGCAGCCTGGGCCTGATCGACGATCGGCGCTGGGAGCTCTTTGAGGCCAAGCTGGCGGCGATTGAATCCGAAAAACAACGGCTGCAAAGCGTCCGGCTACGTATGGCCGATGGGGCCGCAGACGCAATCGGTGCCGAAACAGGGGCCCCGATTAAGGGCTCCATCACCCTGGCCGACCTGCTGCGGCGTCCAGGGTTCCACGCCATCGACCTGCAGCGCCATGGCCTCAGTCCCACCTCCCTCCCCGATGAGGTACGTGACGGGGCCGAGATCGACATCAAGTACAGCGGCTACCTGGCCCGCCAGGAACAACAGATTGCCCGGGCCAGAAGACAGGAGGGCCGGGTGCTGAGCCCCAACCTTGCCTATCACCGCATCACCAATCTTTCTTCCGAAGCGAGGGAGAAGCTGGCCGCCCTCAAACCCCTCACCCTGGGCCAGGCCGGCAGGGTGCCAGGGGTCAGCCCTGCTGACGTGACTGCCCTGTTGCTATGGCTTGAACTGGAACGACGCCAGACAAACTCCGATAAGGTTTATTACCAGCCGTTAGGACATCAGCGGTGAGCGATCTCAAGCGTCTTCCCATCTCGCGTGCCTACTGGGAACTCAAGGCCGAACAAATGATGAACCGGGTCTTCGATCCGGATCAGACCATCGATCTGCATGTGGATCCGGAGGTTGCCCCCAGTCCGCATCGCCCTCCCGCCGGAGGCTCGACCCCTTGGACTGGACGGGGCCAACGATCCCTAGCCGCCCAGGCGACGGCCAATGATCCCCCCCAGGAGGCTGTCCCGCCCCCCCCCCACCCCAGGCCAAGCGGCCACCCGCCCACCCCTTGGCTCTGGCTGGCTCTTGCGGGCATGGGGCTGGTCAGCACCATCGCGGCCCTACTTTTTGTCCAGCAATGGACCCAGCTGCAACGGAGTCTCAGCCAGGAGCGCAATCTGCTCATGGTCGAGCGCTTGCGCTCCCTGGGACCGGCCAACCCCGAACCGATGCCCACTCAGGTCCAGTTGCTGACCACACCAGCGGCCCCCAGTCTGGAAGCCATCCCCCGCGGCCAGCAGTTGGTCGCCCCTGGGGCCCAAGTCGCCGAGAGCGTTGCCCCGCCACCACCTCCAGAAGAGCCTTGGATGCAGCAGCTTTCCGAACTTCCCCTGGCAGCCCCCGCCACGGCCCCCTTGCTGAAGGTGCCCCTGAGCCCCAAGCTGGCCCGGGCCATACCCGCTACCAGTTCAGCAAGTCCCGGTCCCATACCCCAACTGGTGGGCCTGGTGGCAGCCCCAGGCAAACCTGGCTCGGCCATCTTCCAGATCGGCGCCACCTCCACCAGTGTCAACGTTGGTGAAACCATTGGTGGTACAGGCTGGCGGTTGCGGTCCACCGACGCCGAAAGCGCCCTGGTCGAAAGGGAGGGGGTGGCCCGCAGGTTGGCGATCGTGGGGGGCGGGTGATCCCCCTACCGCCACACCAAGCGCTGCAAAGTTCGCCGCAGGTGCTTTGGCAGGCCTCCGCAGACGAAGTCCTGAGCAGAAGGGCCGCAAGCCAATTGGGCGGTGGTTGGAAACTGCTGCTCCTTGGGGATGGCAGTCCCACCCGGCATTTGGAACTCCTCACGGGCCAGGCCGTCGAGGTGGAATTGATCGCCATGGCTCCAGATCCCAATCCCGCCCTGGAGGCGCCTTTCCAGGTCAGCGAGCTGGTTTCCCCACTGCTGCGGCGCCAGGTCTGGCTGTGCTGCGGCAGCGAAACCCTGGGCTGGGCGGAAAGCTGGTGGACCTTGGACGAGGCCCAGCACCACCTCCCGGACCATCGCCAGCCGATCTGGCGCAATCTCACCGCGGGCAGGACCGAACTGTTCCGCGAGGTGGATGGACTGGCCCAGGTGAACAGTCCCTGGCTGCAGGACCGTTTTGGCAAACCCGGTCCCTATTGGAGCCGCCACTACCGTTTTTTTCGTCAGGGCAAGGCGCTCACGGTGATTCGGGAAGTGTTTTCACCGGCTCTGGAGCGGTGGCTGGGGCCCGCAGTTACCAAGGGACCTACCACGAAAGGCCGGCAAGACCCAAGCTCAGCGACGCCGGCTGGAGCGAGGTAAGGGACGAGCTGAAAAGGAATCCCGCTGCGTTGGAGCAGGATCTGGGACGGACCCTGAACCCTGTCGAGTTTGACGCTGCCAGCGATCCAGCTTGAACACGTCATCCTCTGGCCAGGCCTCAGATGGGGCCACGGGGGGCCTGGCCGGATCCTGATCCTCAAGGGCGGGGGAGCCTCCTGCCGGCACTTGGCGGCGCCCGCTCCCCACCGCGGGGTTGGCTGAAAGGTGGCCCCGCCCCCGCAGCGAGACGGCTTCAAGGGGCCGCCGGGCAAGGGGCGGGTTCCCAGCGACCTCCGGCTGCCTAAGGACGGGATCCTCAACCCAACCACCCTTGGCAGCCTGTGGTGGCGACCCAGGTGCCACGAGCCTGCCCTGGCGTGGCGAATCAGCCTCTTGCCAGGGCTCGCGCCAATCCTCCCCATCGTCCAGCAGCCAATCGAAACGATTTCCCATCCAGCGGCCCAGACCCTCAATCCCCGCTCCCCGTCCCCCAGGACGATTCTCGCTTGGGGCTGGAGCTTGCCTTGATCCCGGTCTGGCACCAGAGACCCCATCAACCAACTGACGGCCGCGGTGAACCCAGCGATCGAATCGTTGTTCAAGCGGATCGTCCCCCCAGGGGCGATCACGGGGCGGAATGGGCCTTTGCCCTAACTGGCGCTCCCGATCCAACTCCCGATCCAAACCCCTGTCTCGGGTCGTTCTTTTCGCGTAGGCAGGGTCGGGATCAGGAGTAGATCCGTAGGGGGGATAGTCCATCATCCCACCTTAACGAGCTCGGACCTGGCTCCATGGCGGTTTCCTAAGGCGCACCGGGAGATCCTTGACCCAACCTGGCAAAAAAGAGAGATAGAACCTCGAAGAAACCGGAAAAGAAAGCAAAGACTTTCTAAAGAGAATTAGCATTTGGAAGAGAGTCGGTAATTACTCCAATTGGAACCAAAACCGCGAGATAAGATTCCCAGACCGTCTTTCATTCCATGGTCGTTTCTTACCTGACTTCGATGATGTCTTCAGTCAATCCCTTGGCGGTAACCCAATCCCGCAGTGAGCTCGCCGAGAGGTTGGGAGCTGAAGACGGCCTAGGCGATTCCTATTGTGATGAATATGGCACCTGGTTGCGCCAAGCCAATGGCCATTGGCAGTTGATTGCTCCTGCCCTGACCTCCCTGGCGGTGGCTTGAAGCCCTGAAATGGCTACGGGCTCTTTTGGGGATTGAGTTGGGGTTCGAAGACCAACAGACAATTACTGTCCCAGCGCCCACCATGGAAAGTCTCACAGCAAGGGCGGCAGGCCAGCCCCTTGCGCCTGCTTCGGTAGGGGGTCTTGAGGCCACAGAGAGGGCAACAGGCCAACCAGCGAGCCCCCTGCACCGGCACTGGGAAGGCATGCCTAAGGCTCACTTCAAACTCGTCTTGGGCCTGGTTGATTCGGGCCATGCACGCTTTGAAGTGAGGTCCATGGGCCTCCCGCACCCCAAGGATTTGGTCGACCCAGGCATGGATCATCTCGTGGGCCAGGGTGCTCAAGATGGCTTCCCTGGGTAGGGGTTCCAGGAGGGGCTGCGAAAGGACGATCTCGCGGAAGCCCAGCCCATCGGCCCGTTGCCCCCGTCGGTAAAGGCCCGCCGTACGGGTCAACCTGCCGCCACTCCAGCGCAGGTCGGCCACGGGCTTGCCTGAACGCACAAGGGCCCCGGCGAAATGTTCGCGGTTCAGCCGGTGGAACAGGGGCAATAGGGGCTCCAGGGGCACGGGATCCGGTGCGCGGCACCGCCTCAAGGCAAGGCCAGTCTGGGCCCAGGGGGCCAGGAAGGCGGGGTCGTCGGTCAGACTCAAGCCGCTGTACGCCAATGTTGACGTCATGGATTGGGGACTGGCCAGGGACTACGGCTCCAAGGGCCTGTTAGCCGGCGCGGGAGCCCTCCTCCTCTACTGGACGATCTCGGCGGTGAAACTGGTGCTCAGCGCCCGTGGCATCAACCCCCTGATCAAACAGTTCTTTACCCAGGTGGCATCAGGTCAGATTGATGGCGCTTACCTGCTCACTACCAAGAACTATCGCTCCCACGTCAATCGGCAACAATTCATCCGATTCCTGGCGGGCCTCAAACTGAACAACTACCGCAATCTCAAATCTGGACGACCGCGTATGCAAGAAGACCAGGTGATCCTTACTGTCAAGCTCAAGGCAGATGACAGCAAGGACGAGCTGCCCCTTGACTTCACCTTTGTCAAGGTGGAGGACGCCTGGCGGATTGACCGCATCCAAGCAACTGCGGCTAGCTGAGCTGCTGCGGCAGCTGTTGCCCCCTTCCGCCATTTAATCGTGAGCGAATCTTCAGAATCGACTCGAGGACGGTCTGTTGAAGCAGCCTGGCAGCCAGTGATCCAAGAGCGGGTTGCTGAGCTGCGTAGCCTGCTTCAGCAGGCAGCTCATGCGTACTATGTCAAGGATGCTCCGCTCATGCAGGATGCGGTCTATGACCAACTCTTCCGAGAGCTACAGGAGCTTGAGCGCCGCTATCCCGAGCTGATCACCCCGGATAGCCCCACGCAGCGCGTCGGTGGCGAGCCTGTCGAAGGTTTCAGGAGTGTCGCCCACAGGGTGCCTCTCTACAGCCTTAAAAATGCTTTCAACTTGGCTGAGCTTGAAGCCTGGTACGACCGACTCAGAAAGGTTCTTGACAGCGTCCCGACGGTTGAAGGGCCTGCCTTGGCCATGGTGGGGGAACTCAAAATTGATGGCAATGCACTCGCATTGAGCTACGAGCACGGTCTGCTTGTAAGAGCCGCCACCCGCGGCGACGGTGAGCGGGGCGAGGAGATCACCGCAAATGTCCGCACGATCGCCTCGGTACCGCTGCGTCTGCGCTTGGAGCAGCCGCCCGCCTGGGTAGAGGTGCGTGGGGAGGCCCTGATTCCGGACGAGAGCTTTGCAATGATCAACGCCGAACGACAGGCCCGGGGCGAGAGCCTGTTTGCCAATCCCCGTAACGCCTGTGCGGGCACCTTGCGCCAGCTTGATTCCAGGGTTGTGGCAGCAAGGCGGCTCAGCTTTTTTGCCTACACACTCCATCTACCCGATGATGGGCAAAATAATCCGGGCAAACCAGCCACTCAGTGGTCATCCTTGGAATGGCTTGAGTCAGCGGGTTTTCAGGTCAACCCCTACCGAGAACGTTTCAGCGACCTGGCTGGAGTGGAATCATTCTTCAACCGCTGGGAAGGGGCTCGGAAAGCGTTGCCCTATGCAACTGATGGCGTTGTAGTTAAACTTGACAATCTCCAACTTCAAGAAATAGCCGGTTTTACGGATACTCATCCTCGCTGGGCTGTTGCCCTGAAGTACCCGGCAGAAGAGGCTCCCAGCCGCCTGTTTCGGATCATCTGTCAAGTTGGGCGAACGGGAGCTGTGACACCAGTTGCCGAATTTGAACCAGTCCACCTTGCCGGCACAATCGTCAGCCGTGCCTCTCTCCACAACGCCAACCGAGTTGCTGAGCTCGACTTGCATACTGGTGACAGCATCGTGGTTCGCAAAGCAGGTGAGATCATCCCGGAGGTTGTTGGGGTGCTGACAGAGTTACGGAAATTAGACGCGATTAGTCTGATTTTACCTGATTCCTGCCCGGAGTGTAGCTCCCGACTTGTACGGGAGGAAGGTGAAACGGCCACTCGTTGCATAAACAGCAGTTGCCCGGCCATAATTTTGGCTTCGTTGTGCCACTGGGTAAGTAAGAAGGCCTTGGATGTTGATGGCCTAGGCAGCAAGTCCATCGAGCAGATGGTTGAATGTGGACTTGTTAGATCTATCGCAGATTTATATCGCATTGAGGTCTCTGTGCTTGCTAGCTTAGAGCGTATGGGAGAAAAGTCAGCCCACAATATCGTTGACGAACTCTCCAAGTCAAAGGCGAAACCTTGGCATCGTAAGCTATATGGACTTGGAATTAATCATATAGGCGAAGTCAATGCAAAAGTACTCTCAAGATTTTATCCAAATGCAGAAGTGTTGAAGCAAGCATCAATTCAGAATACCGATGAAATAACTAGGCTGGCAGGTTTTGGGCCAGAGATGAGCAGGTCTCTGCAGCAATGGTTCTCCAATGCCGCAAATCAACAATTAATTGATGAATTGATGTCACTGGGTATAGAGATGGGAAGCGGAGAAGAAGCTATTGCTCAGCAACTTGCATTGGATTCAATTACATTAAAGAATCCGCTTGACGGCAAAAAATTTGTTCTAACAGGTAAGCTTCCATCTCTTTCAAGAGCAGAAGCCCAGTCTTTAATAGAAGCAGCTGGTGGCAAAGTGATTGACAGCGTAAGCAAGCAAACAGACTATGTTGTGGCTGGAGATAAAGCTGGAAGCAAGCTGGATAAAGCTGCCGATCTAGGAGTATCAGTGCTTAACGAGACTGACTTACGTGAACTGTTAAATACTTAGATTAACTGCAGACAACTTAGCATCATTTGTTGATTGAAATTGCATGTGCTTAAATTTTTTTGGTTAGGGCTTGATGTCGATCCTTGTATCCTGAAAGATATTGAACACATGGACTAGCTTGGTGATTTTCCTGAGATCGCAAACCTTACAAATTCGTCTTGTGTTGAAGTGACTTCTCTTATGCAGATTGGTTTCAGGCCAAACTCAGGATCTGGGACATATATCTTGAATGTTACCAGTCCCGGATCTCGATGGGTATTCACCAAGTCTGTGGCATCTTCGTTGATAATTCTTAAGGAGACAGGTCTTGTTTTGCCGATAACTATGTAGGACTCAATGGCTGCAAGCTTTTCTCCCCATGAATTAAGGCCACAAACATCAGTGTCATAAATGATTGACCCCTCATTGAAGTCAAAGTTTCCACTCTGGACCCATTCTTTCCATCGCTCGGCAACTTGCCTATTGCTAACTTTTTGTTTGTACGAAAACTTCAAGCCAAGTGCTGCATTAAAATGGGGGGGGAGACACAAATGCCAACTTGAAGGAGTTGGAGCAGAAGGGCACTTAAGTAGTTTTTTTCCGCTTTTCCTGGACCCAGATATCAGCAAATCAAGCGCCGCCTCTGCCCCAGCAGCATCGTCTGCATAACTAGCTGTCTGAGTCGGGCAAGACACGATGCAGCGTCCATTGTTCAGTCTAGTCAATTTATCACTGACTCTGGTGTCGCCTGAGCTTGGATCGAAGTGGTGGGAGGCCGCAACAGTGCAGCGGTCAGACGCCCCACCAATGAAGGGGGGCAGTGGCGACGGCCGGCTTCAAGTTGGCCCAGGCAGAGTATCCGCGACTCAAGGTGGTCGATCAAATGGGGCTTCTGAATCTGCTGCAAGGGTTCAGCGGCGGATGCAATCCACCCCCTGGGCAGCTGGAAAAGCCATTTGTGCTGCTGGACGAACTCTGACCGAGGAATGGGCGGCAACCCAGCAATATGGAAGAGCTCGTCTGACTCGTGGGACAGGCCTCGCGACATAGCCTCTTACCCTCCATGGCCCTCGATACCCAGCCCGATACCGACGTGACCCTTTCGGTCCATGGCCCCAGTGCAGGCCGTAGCTGGTTAATGCCCGACGATGACGCCCCAGATGCGAATCCGGCCTCGCTGCCAAGTTGGGCCGAAAGCATCCAACCAAGCCTGTGGCGCCAGCTGGCCCGCCACCAGCTCCTGCTGCCCCTGCTGCGCCAGGAGGTGATCAGCCGCGCCGTCTCGCAAGTGCAGCTCCCGGCCGAGCGGCAACAGCAAGCAATGCAGGAATGGGCCGCCCGCAAGGGCATTCGCACTCCTGAGCAGCTGGCGGCGGTCTGCCGATCAGAATCGCTTAGTGAAGAGGATGTGCAGATTCAGGCCCAGCTGCCTCTGCGTGTCGCATACCACTGCCGGGACCATTTCATGCATCGGGCCGAGCAGCGTTTTTTGGCCCGCAAGCAGCAGCTCGACCAAGTGGTTTACAGCTTGCTGAGGGTCGAGAGCGGCCCCCTGGCCCAGGAGCTCTACCTGCGCATAGCTGAGGGCGAAGCCGATTTCGCCGAACTCGCTTCCCAGTACTCCAAGGGACCGGAACGGACCACCCGCGGCGTCGTGGGGCCCGTTCCCATTCTCCAGGCCCACCCCGCCTTGGCCGAACGGCTGCGAACCTCCAAGCCAGGTCAGCTCAGCCCACCGATCATGATCGAGAAGTGGTGGCTGGTGGTGCGCCTGGAGGTGATGAGGCCCGCTTCCTTTGATGATGCCATGCAAGAGCGCATGTCCCGGGAACTTTTCGAGGAATGGGTCGAAGAGCAGGTGAGCCAACTGGTGACGCTGAGGGAGAAGGCATGACCACCTCCTATCCCGTCCAGATCGAAACTTTGGGGCAGCTGGCTCCCTTCAACCTCCTCTCGACCCTTGAGCAATCTCGTCTGCTGGGGGCCGCCAGCTTGCAGCGCTTTGAGGAGGGCGATCCGCTCAGCACTGAGCTGGCCATCGGCGAGAGGGTGCTGGTGGTGCTGGAAGGCGAAGCGAGGCTTCTGGGGCAGAGGGGTGATCGACCGTTCACCTTGGAACGCCTCGGGGCCGGTTCCCTGGTGGGTTTGGTGTCGCTGCTGCGGGTCGAAGCCTGCGAATACGTAACGGCTGCCACCCCGGTTCTGGCCGCTGCCCTGCCGGATTCCTTGGTGCTGGAGTGGCTGAAGCAAAACCCAGGCTTCAGTGACTGGGCCAGCGGCCAGCTATGGACCGCCGAATTGAACAATCTGCTGCTCAAGCGAGAAGCGGCCGCCAGTTCCGCCCAGCTGTTTGACCATGCCCACTGGCGCCAGCGCCTCAGCCAGCTCAGGGACCAAACCCGACCCCTGCAACCCAACCAGGGCATCGTTTCCCAACTGAAGGCGGGCGAAACCCTGGTGCTTGGCAGCGCCAATGTGGCAAACCAGCCGATCGGGACGACCCTCAACCCCGAGGCCCCCTTACCCCAACCCCGTCCACCGCTCCCCCTGAGGTTGTTCGCCCTGGCCCCCGGCGCCCTTGATTTCGCGCCTGCAACGCCTGAGGTTCCTGTCTCCGCAACGGCGCAGCTCCAGGCAGCCCCAGGAGCTGCGGCCGCCGCACCAGCCCGGGGCGAACACCCCTTGCCCACCGGCCTTGATCTGGGTCAGAACGACCCCACCCGGGGGTTGCAGCTTGTGCGAGCTCGGGGCGTGGCGGAAGAGACGCTGGCCTGCTTCCAGATGCTGGGCAAGTTGATGGATCTGCCCTATCGCCGCGACGCCATTGAAAAGGTGTTGCAGGAAAAGCTGCGGCGCGGCCAGAAACCCGATCTGCAATTCTGTGGCCAGATTGCCGCCATGCTCGGCCTGTTGGTCAGTGGCGCCCAGGTGAAGCCTGGTTCCGCCACTCGCCTGATCACCCCGTGCCTCGTGGCCTGGAAGGACAGCTTTGCTTTGGTCACCCGCAGCAATGGTCGCGGACTGCGCCTGGCTTCGCCGGCCGATGGCTGGATCGAGCTGAGCCCAGCTGAGATCCAGGAGCGTTTTCCAGATGGGCTCGAATTGTTGCTGCTGGAGCGCAGCACCGCCACCCCCGAGCGCCGCTTCGGACCGGGTTGGTTCTGGCCGGCCCTGCGCCGTTATCGGGGCATGTTGCTGCAGGTGCTGCTGGCCTCCTTCGTGGTTCAGCTGTTCAGCCTGGCCAACCCCTTGCTTATCCAGGTGATCATCGACAAGGTGATCGCCCAGCGCAGCATGGACACGCTGCAGATCCTGGGGCTGGCCCTGGTGGTGGTCACGCTGATGGAAGGCGTGATTGGCAGTCTGCGCACTTTCCTGTTTGCCGATACCACCAACCGCATCGATCTGCGGCTGGGATCCGAGGTGATTGACCACCTTTTACGTCTGCCACTCGGCTATTTCGACCGCCGGCCCGTGGGCGAACTGGGCACCCGGATTGCCGAGTTGGAGAAGATCCGCAACTTCCTCACCGGTCAGGCCTTGATCACGGTGCTCGATGCCCTGTTCTCGGTCATCTATGTCGCCGTGATGCTCGTTTATAGCGTCACGCTCACCGCTGTGGCCCTAGCGGTCTTGCCTATTCAGGTCGCGATTACGCTGCTGGGAGCGCCCCTGTTCAGGAGGCAGTACCGCCAGGCGGCCGAAGAAAATGCCCGAACCCAAAGTCACCTCGTCGAGGTGATCACCGGCATCCAGACAGTAAAGGCCCAGAACGTGGAGATGGTGAGTCGCTGGCGTTGGCAGGATTTCTATTCTCGATACATCGCCCGCACCTTTGAGAAAACAATCACGGGGACATTCCTCAACGAAACAAGCCAGGTACTGCAGAAACTCTCCCAGCTACTTGTGCTTTGGGTGGGGGCTTCGATGGTGCTTAAGGGAGAACTCACCCTCGGCCAGTTGATCGCCTTCCGCATCATTAGTGGCTATGTCACCCAGCCAATCCTGCGCCTTTCCTCTATCTGGCAGTCGGTGCAGGAACTGAGAGTGTCCTTTGAACGGCTGGCCGACGTTGTGGATACGCCGGAAGAATCCAGCGAAGCGGACAAGGCCAACATTCCCCTCCCCCCGATCGAAGGGGATGTGCTTTTTGAAAACGTCAGCTTTGCCTTCGCCCCTGGCACGCCACCGGTACTCAGCCACATCGATCTGCATGTGCCAGCTGGCACTTTTATCGGCATCGTGGGCCAAAGCGGCAGCGGCAAGAGCACGCTGATGAAATTGTTGCCGCGCCTCTATTCCCCCAATAGCGGTCGCATCCTGATCGACCGCTATGACATCGACAAGGTCGAGTTGTACTCCCTGCGCCGCCAGGTGGGCATCGTGCCCCAGGATCCTCTGCTGTTTTCAGGCACGATCAGCGACAACATTGCGCTGACCAACCCTGATGCCTCCAGCGATGCAATTGTGCAGGCGGCCAAAGTCGCCGCTGCCCACGATTTCATCATGACCCTGCCCTTCGGCTATAGCACGCCGGTGGGCGAAAGGGGAGCATCCCTCTCGGGTGGCCAACGCCAGCGCATCGCCATCGCCCGCAGTCTGCTTAGCAATCCGCGCCTGTTGGTGATGGATGAGGCCACCAGCGCCCTCGACTACGACACCGAGCGCCAGGTTTGCGACAACCTGCAGCAGGCGATGCAGGGTTGCACGGTTTTCGTGATCACGCACCGCCTCAACACAATCAAACGGGCTGACCGCATTGTGTTCATGCACCAGGGGTCGATCGTCGAAACCGGCACCCACGACGAACTTATGGCCCTGCGGGGCCGCTACTACGCCCTCTTCCGGCAACAGGATAACAACTGATGGCCCTTCCCGTCCTTCCCAGCGCCCCCGCCCAGGAGCCCAAGCCCGAATCGAATTCACGCTCGTTGCGATTTAACGAGAGTGAAGATCTTGTGTTGCAGCAATCACGGGCCTGGGCCAGATCCATCACCTGGTGCCTTATGGGGGTTACGGCCTTCGGGCTGGCCTGGTTGGCCCTGGCCAAAACCGAAGAGATCGTCACCGCCCCAGGCAAACTTGAGCCCCTGGGGGCCGTCAAAGAAGTGCAGATGCCCGTTGGTGGGGTGGTGGAACAAGTGCTTGTAAAGGAAGGCCAGCAAGTGAGCAAGGGGCAAACACTGTTGAGGCTGGATACGGAAACAACCCGTGATCGGCAGCAAAGCATGATAAAAAGTATCGCCTATAAAGAGCAGCAAGGCCTTCTAAAACGCGAAGAACTGTTCCGTTATCTTGATACCAATAGTACCGACCAACGGGTTCTCGCCGAAAGCTTGGTTCTCGAGAGCGAAATCCTCTCAAGGCTAGAGGTCCTGAACAAGGAGGGAGCTACCGCCGAACTTCAGTACCTGGGGCAGCGCCAAAAGGTTCAGGAGGTGCGAGGCAAGCTGGAGCAGTCGCGGATGGATCGGCTTCGTCAACAGGCCCTCCTGATGCAGGGAATCCGGCAGCTACAGAGCGAGCTGACAGATTTACGCAGTAAACTGATCGAACTCAATGTCAATATTCGCTACCAGGAAATCAAGGCGCCTGAATCAGGTGTGGTATTTGAACTCAAGTCACGGGCCAAGGGATTCGTCGCCCAGACCAGTGAACCGGTGATGAAGATTGTGCCGTTTGATCGACTTGAAGCACGGGTGGAAGTACCCAGCCGCGAGATTGGGTTTGTCTCCTTAAACAAGCCAGCTGATATCAGCATTGATTCTTTCCCTGCCTCTGATTTCGGCGTCCTGCGTGGCACCGTGCGTCGCATCGGCTCCGATGCCCTGCCACCGGACCAGATGAAGACGTTCTACCGCTTCCCCGTGGACATCAAGCTGGATGCCGCAAGCCTGGTGCCCTGCCCAGCAAGTACAAACTCCGATCAGAAGGTCTGTTTCAAGCCCAGCAAAGGCCCTGCCCTGCCCCTGCAAGTGGGTATGTCCTTGACGGCCAATATCAAATTGCGCAAGGTGACCTACCTGCAATTGTTGATGCAAAATTTCCGCGACAAAGCGGATTCCCTGCGGCGGATTTGATGACAAAGCCTGCGCCAACCCTGCCTGCCAACATCGCCCGCTGGATCAAGACCGATTGCGGCCGATCCCAATACCTGGAACTGGCCGCACGGCCGGGACCCCTGGCCAGGCTACGGCTGGCTTGGTTCGTTTTGATCGCCGGGCTGCGCGACTGGCGCCTGGCGGATCGGCCCTAGGGCCAATCAAGCCCTCAATCTTCCGCCAGGGCTCGCCTTGCTGCCCGGTTCACGAGCCAAACCGAGGCGATGGTGGCCCCAATCCCAGCCAGCCGCAATCCCCAGGTTGCCGGATCGGCTTTACCTGCAAGCACAGTGCCAAAACGGGCCACATCGCCGGCCAAAGCCCCGAGGGCACAAAACAGCACGGTGCCCGGCAGGATGCCGATCAAACCCAGGCAGTAATCCCGCAAATTCACCTCACTGAGGCCGTAGGCCAGGTTGAGCAAGCTGAAGGGAAAGGCGGGAGATAGCCGGGTCAGCAATACCAATCTGAGGCCTTCACGGCTGACCGCCTGCTCAACAGCAAGCCATTTGGGAGCGACGGCCAAGCGGCGGCGTGCCCACTCCCGCAACCAGCTGCGACCAAGCAAAAAGACGGCAATGGCCCCCAGGCTTGCCCCAACGAAGACCACCAAGCTGCCTAGCAGGGTTCCGTATAGGGCCCCGGCCAGCATCGAAGCCCATACCCCTGGCAGCAACAGGGTGACCCAAAGGGCATAGAAGGGAACGAACAGGGCGGCACCGGCGGGACTTTGCAGCAGGGGCAACCAGGGGGCAAGCAGTTCCGACATCACATAATCATTGCAGTTCCCTGTCCTAGCCTGCGCTCTGTCCTAAACGCTGGTGTATGGCCCGATTGCGGCAGCGAGCGGCTTCCCCCCGCGGCAAGGCCAACTCGCCCCGGCGGCGGCGCAGCCGGGCTAGCAGCAGCTTTAAACAACCAGGCACGCCGGTTTTCATCGGGGATCAGCGGCTGGAAAACCCCATTCTCGACATCATCGTTTATAGCAGCGAAACCAGTCGGGAAACACGGGGAGTGCCCCTGCAGGGGTGCCTGCCCTCACTCGATCTTGCCCACGATGGGGCGAGTGTTACCTGGGTCAATGTCAACGGCATCCACGATGTCGGATTGATTGAAGCCCTTGGCGAACACTTCTCACTGCATCCGATGACGATCGAAGATATTGTTAATACAGCCCAGAGACCCAAATGGGATGTAATTTCAAGCTACGGCATGTTGGCCCTGAAGATGCTGGACATGGATGCCAATAAGGAAAGCGTACGCATCGAGCATGTCAGCCTGATTCTGGGGTCTAGTTGGGTGATCTCCTTTTTGGAAGACGAGGGTGATGTTTTCGAATCAGTGCGCCAGGCAATCCGAACCAATGCTGGTCGCATTCGACGCATGGGCGCTGATTATCTATTGTTTTGCCTGGTTGATGCAGTTGTCGACCATTATTTTCTCGTCGTCGAGCACATCGGCGACAAGGTCGAGATTCTCGATGAAAGACTGCTGGTCGACCCCCGTCAGAATGACATTCAGGTTCTGCATCGTTTCAAGCGGGATCTGCTCAGTCTGCGGCGAGCCGTCTGGCCCTTGCGAGAGGTGTTGAGTGCGGTGTCGAAGGAGGAATCGCCACTGTTGCACATTGAGACCAAAGTATTCTGGCGTGATCTCTATG
>Ga0207941_1000107_pt1 | contig 26137 bp, 34 predicted proteins | sample LakMenEpi13Sep12_FD_150695 | JGI IMG/M metagenome (GOLD analysis project Ga0207941, IMG submission 150695) | Freshwater microbial communities from Lake Mendota, WI - 13SEP2012 deep hole epilimnion (SPAdes) | ecosystem: Environmental > Aquatic > Freshwater > Lake > Epilimnion/Euphotic zone ...
TGCTAATTCCCGGCGAGCGGCTGGATGGGGAGCGCACCAGCTGGTTGCTGGACCAACGGCAACAGTGGCCTGGCCAGATCGCTGATACCTTGTGGGTGGTTGCCCCGGTTTAATCCCCCTGCCCGACGAATATCACTGGGATTTCGTCACCCCGGGTCTCCCCGATGGTGTCTTTGAAGATGCTCCGGGCTTCAGCCCAACCCCCATGGAGCTGCGGGTGATGTTGCTGGCCCACCTCAGGCCAAGGGCCGATTCCCTCGTCTGGGATATTGGGGGAGGCACGGGGGCCCTGGCCCTGGAAATCGCCCGGCTGCTCAGCACCGGTGCCGTTCACACCCTCGAACGGGATCCTGAAGCGATTGAACTGCTCGAACGCAATCGCCTGCGCTTTGGCATCACCAACCTCCACATCCATGCCGGCCAAGCCCCGGCCGACCTCAACCAGTTACCGCCTCACCCCGATCGGGTTTTGCTCGAAGTCGGCCGCCCCCTGGGGGATGTGCTGTTGGCGGTCTGGCAGCAACTGCGCCCAAGCGGTCGCCTGGTGATCAGCACCGTCAGCCTGGAGGGCCTGGTTGATGCCACCGATACCCTGAGTCAGCTGGGAGCCCTTGATGTACAGGTGGTGCAAGCCACCGTGCATCGCATGCAACGGCGCGGCAGCCAGGCCAAGTTGGCCGCCGCCGAGCCTCTTTTTCTGATTGCCGCCGAGCGTTAGTCCATCCCGAGCCCGTCTTGCCGCCGCTTCCCCAGCCCCGCACCCGCACCTCCCTGGCCCGCCTGGCCAGCGGCTGGGCGGCTGGAGGAATCGGCGTCCTGGTGGTGGTGTTGGGGGGCTGGTTTTTCACCTTGGCCGTGGGGGTGATCGTGCACCTGGGACTGTTGGAGTTTTTCCGCATGGCCCAGTTCAAGGGAATCCGGCCGGCGGCCCGCACCACCCTGGTGGCCGTGCAGTTGTTGTTGTTTAGCACCGAGGCCGCCGCCGGTGGCTGGCTGGCCCACAGCGCCACCTCGTCGGGGGCGAGCGTGGGGGATGTGGCAACGGCGGTACTGCCCGCCTCCGGCGCCGTTATCTGCGGTTGGCTGATGTTGCAGCCCCGTACGGGCACCATCGCCGACATCGCCGCCTCCATCTTTGGCCTCTTCTACCTGGGTTTTCTGCCCAGCCACTGGATCAAACTGCGCGACCTCAGCGATCCGGCCCTGGCCCCCAATCTGACCGGCACGATGCCGGGTCTGAACCTGCCCTGGACCTCGGGGCTGGCGCTCACCCTGTTGGCCTGTTTCCTGATTGTGGCCACCGACATCGGTTCCTATGTGATCGGCAGGCGTTGGGGAAGCCGGCCCCTCTCCCCCATTTCCCCCGGCAAAACTGTGGAGGGGGCCCTGGGGGGCGTGGGCTGTGCGGCCCTGGTGGGGGCCTGTGGCGGCCTGCTCCTGGGCTGGAGGCTGGGCTGGCTGTTAGGTGGGGGTCTGGGGATTGTGGTGGCCCTGTTCGCCCTGGTGGGGGACCTCACCGAATCGATGATGAAACGTGACGCTGGCCTCAAGGATTCCGGTGACGCCATCCCAGGCCACGGCGGCATCTTGGACCGCATCGATAGTTATCTATTCGTGCCGGCGGTGGTCTATTCCCTCGTCACCCTCGCCCTGCCCCTGCTGCAGCGGCCCTGACGGGGTTCAATCCAGTCCCAAGTACTCCAGACCCCAAGGGCGCTCAGGGCCGCACCAGGGCCTCGCCCTCCAACAGCAACATGCCGGCCTCCAACTCGGCCCGCTCAATGTGAATCGCCGGATCCATCGGCAACCGATAGATCGGTCCCTGCGCCTGGGTCTGAAGCACGACGGTGCCCCCGGATGCCGCCAGGGTCGCTGCTACCTCAATGGGCCGGTCCTGGCCGGTGCTGGGGGCGCTCAAGATCAGGCGCCTGTCCAGGATGCGAACCCGCATTAAGGGGGAAACCCCCAGCAGGGCCTCCACCAGGTTGTCGCCCAGCTGGCGCCATTGGGCCGAGCCAAGGGAGCGGTTCAGGTCCTCGCTGTTGAGATAAAGCTGACCCCTTACCCGAAAGGGCTCCCGCAGCAGGCTGCCCTGGCCCCGCAGGGCCGCCCCCGGCCGCAGACGAATGGCCTCGCCCCGCAGTTCGACCGATTCGAAGCGCAGATCCTGAAAAACCACCCGCCGGGCCCGCAATCGGGCCGCCTCCAGCTGCCCCTTGAGCAACCTGGCGGCGGATCCCTCCAGCTGGATCTCGAGGCTGTCGATCTGTTGACATTGCTGCCGTAACCAGAGTTCCAGGGCCCGAGCCAGCAGGGCCAGAAGCGGCCCACCACCAGAACGCTCCCCCCCAACACTGGTCGCAGCCCAATCGGGCGGGAGGGAAGAACCCGAACTCATTGGTGGCAACTATCTGGCGCTTGGTGCATTCTCTAATCCATCCGCGCCCGGCGGCCCGCCAGAAAGGCTTCCGCCGCCGTGACCACGGCCAAAAGCACCAGGCCCGCCAGGCCGACCCAGCGGTCGGACTCCTGGGTGGCACCCCGGTTCTGGGCCAGCCAAGCCCCCAGGGCAAACCAAGAGGTGCTGATCGCACTGGTGATCCAATAGGGCCTCCAGCGTCGTTGGTAGAGATAGCCCGCCCCCAGGCCCGGCAGCACGTTCAACAGGGCCGCTAGCCAAGGGGCTGCCCAGGCTAGGGCGAAGCGGCGATCTGCAGCGGTGGGCTGGTTCCAGTTGGCTGGAACCCTGGGGTCTGGCGCCAGGGGGGAGGGGGTAGCCATAGCAAAGTGCCAAGCAAGGATTGGCTCACTCTGGCGTTGCCGCCACCACATGGGCGTCCAGTAGGGCCCGATGCAGACGTTCCAGCCTCCTGGTATTGACCCCCAGATCGGAATCTCCCAACCTGGAGGCCGAGCGCACCTCCAGCTCGTGGCTGGCGGGGAGGGTGTGAATTTCCAAGTCATCGACAAAGCCAAACAAGCGGCTGGTGGCCGTGGCGTGCAGGTATCCCGCCCGGGTATCGACCACCTCCACCCCATCGAGGCCCAAAATCACAGGCACCAGTTGCTCAAGGCTGGTGCCTGCTTGGGTCAGGGGCCAGCGGGCGCTGGCGCAGTGGGCTGGGGAATCACAGGGCGCCAGGTGGTTTTGCTGCAGCCCGAGATTGGCGGGCACCGGGCCGGCCAGATGCAGCAGGGAGGCCTGGGCCGGCGCCCCGGCCACCGTCTGGGACAGGAACAACAACCCTGCCACAACAAGCGACTTGAGCCGCTGCAGCAGCCCGTGGATCCGAACGCCAAAGGGGAGCAAGGCAAGGCCTGCAAGGATCGATCCATCCTGGGTGATCAGGGCCCACCGCTGTGATCAGAGCCCCTGTTCGCCCAGGTTGTGCTTGCGCCAGGCGGCGGCCACCGTGGCGGGCTGGTCGAGATGGGGCAAGTGGCCACAGGCCTCCAACTCTTCAATGCGGTTACCCAACAGCGCCTGGGCAGCGCGTTTCTGGGGCGCTCTCAGGATCCGATCGTCCTTACCCCAGAGCACGGCCAGGGGCTGGGCCGGCAGGGGGGCGCCACAACCGGCAAAGCCGCCGGAGCGGGCAAAGCGTCGCAGGGCCTCGGCCCAACCTGGGGTTGGCAGGTGCACAGAAGCGATCTCCAGCTCGGCGGGGCCGACAGCGCTGTCGGGATCGGCGAAGGCACTGCGGCACAATCCCTGGCGCACCCCCGGCCGCGCCAGGAATCGCACCCCCAAGGCGTCCAGCAGGGGCGGCACCGGCATCGGGCGCCCAGTTAACCCTGCCGGGGCCAACAGCAGTAAGCGGGCAATCGCTTCGGGGTGACGCCGGGCCAATTCCACTGCCACCGAGCCACCCATGGAGGCCCCAATCACACCCACTCCTGGGCCGAGGCGTGGCAGCAGGGCCTCCAGGTGGCGTAGCACCGCCTCCGGGTCGTAATCCGCACCCGCAGGACGGGGGCAAAAGCCAAAACCATGCAGGTCTGGAATTACCAGGCGGTGATCGCTGGCCAGCAGGGGCGCCAGGCGCCGGAATTCCAGAAACGAGCTGTCAAAGCCATGCAGCAACAGCACGGTGGGTCCCTGGCCCAACACCGCCACCGGCGTCTGCAAGCCCGCTGCGCCAGAGGCCTCGACTGGGCCCTGCCACCACTGCACCGAGCTGGCCAGCGCCCGGGCCTGGGGGTCGATCAGGGAGCGGGCGGCAGCCTCCACCAGCGCCTGAGAGGCCGCCACCAAGGGATCGGTAGCGGCAGGATCAGCGCCTGGGGCAGGCAGCTTGGGCAAGCCGCTCAGGGCCAAAGGACCTCGGCGGTTGTGCTCACCAAGGCGGCCATCAGATCGGTGGGCTGGACCGGAAACGGCAGCAGATGCAGGTCGGATCCTTCCTGGCAGGCGTGGTCGCAGACCAGCTGGAGGTCCTGGAGGCAGGTCTGGGCCAATCCCAATTCCGCCAAGTCCACGGGCAGTTGCAGGGCCCGGAAAAATGTCAGCAATTGGCGGCGGGCCTGGCCCGCCAAGGGGTGACCCGCCAGCATTTCTTCAAGGCGCAGTTGGGCCAGGACCCCAAAACCGACTTTCTCACCATGAAGATGGCCAGCGCTGGCCGGGAGTTGGGTCAGGCCGTTGTGGATGGCATGGGCCGCCACCGTGCGGCAGCGGGCGCCACCGAGACCTCCCACCAAGCCGGCGGTCAGGGCACAGCCTTCGGCTACCCGCACCCAGGCTGCCGCGTGGGGGTCGGCCATGGCGGCTTCGCCATCGAGCAATAACTGATCGCGCAGGGTTCGAGCCACCTGCAGGGCCTGCTGCACCAGCCCATCGTCACTGGAGCCACTGCTGACGGAAGCCTCGTACCACTTGGCCATTGCATCAGCAATGCCACTGGCCAGGGTTCGGGGCGGCGCGGTGCGTACCAGGTCGTGGTCAAAAACAAGCAGCTCGGGGCAGCGGGGTAGAACCACGTCTCGCCGAAATGCACCCTGGGGGGAATACAGGTTGGCCAGGGCCGTCCATCCGGCGCAGGTGGCTGCGCTGGTGGGCACCGTCACGCAGGGGAGCCCCAGGCGATGGGCTAACAATTTGCCGCCGTCCATTACCTTGCCACCACCGATCGCCAATACAGCATCAAACGGTTCCAGGCTGGGCTGGTTGGTCATCAGCCGGTCCAGGTCTTCGCCGCAACAGTCGAAGACGAGTTCGACCTGGGTGGCTTTGACACCATGGCCGGCCAGATCAGTAATGCACTGCTGGCGCAGGGGGGCCGTGGCGGTACTGCGTCCAAGCAGTAGGGGCCTGCGGCTCAGGGCCCGGATGTCATCAAGTGAATCCCGCCATGCTCCTGGTCCCCGAACCACTATGCGGGGGGCCAGGATTTGGTGAGTCACGCTTGAAGGGCAAGCTGGGCCAGTTGGAAAGGAACTCACCGCTGGGGATTCAGGTGCCGGCACCGGCGAGTTCGGGCAGGGCGGCTGGGGCCAATTCGCCCTGCTTGAGGATCACCACCTGCTTGGCCTCGTTGATGTCGACGACGGCTGAATCGCCTTCGCCGATGCGACCGGAAAGGAATTCCTCCGCCAAGGAATCTTCCAGTAGACGCATCACGGCACGACGCAGGGGTCTGGCGCCATAACTGGGGTTGTAACCCTCTTCTACTAGCCGTTCTTTGAAGGCATCGGTAACGGAAAGGTTGATGCCTTTCTCGGCCATGCGACCAAAGACTTCACGCAACATGATTTCAGCAATCAGCTTGACCTCATCGCGGGTGAGCTGGCGGAAGACAATGATTTCGTCCAAGCGGTTGAGGAACTCAGGGCGGAAATACTGCTTGAGTTCTTCGTTGACTAAGGAACGAATGCGATTGTATTGGGTTTCTTCCTGGGCGCCACCAGAAAATTCGAAGCCCAAGCCACCGCCACCCTTCTCAATGACTTTTGAACCAATGTTCGAGGTCATGATGATGAGGGTATTTTTGAAATCAACCGTTCGGCCCTTGGAATCGGTGAGGCGACCGTCTTCAAGCAACTGCAACAGCAGATTGAAAACGTCGGGATGGGCTTTCTCGATTTCATCAAAGAGCACCACGGTGTAGGGACGACGTCGCACCGCTTCGGTGAGTTGCCCGCCTTCATTGAAGCCTACATAACCCGGAGGTGAACCAATCAACTTGCTGACGGTATGGCGCTCCATAAATTCACTCATGTCGAGGCGAATCATGGAATCTTCGCTACCGAAGAAATAGGCCGCTAACGCCTTGGTCAACTCGGTTTTACCCACTCCAGTGGGCCCGGAGAAGATAAAGCTGGCGATGGGTCGGTTGGGATTTTTCAAACCTACCCGTGCCCGACGAATCGCCCGGGAAACCGCCTTGACCGCTTCGTCTTGACCGATCAGCCGCTGATGGAGGGTTTCCTCCATGTTGAGTAACTTCACCGATTCGCTTTCGGTGAGCTTTTGAACAGGCACCCCTGTCCAGGATGCGACGATATGGGCGATGTCCTCCTCCGTAACCACCGGGGTGCGCTCTTCTGGGGACAGGGCGGCTTGGACCTGAGTGAAAATTGGTTCGACATCGCCATCGGCAGCGGCAACCTCCGCAGTAGAAGGTTCATCATCCCGCCTGGCTTGAAGAATGCCGCGAATCTGATCGCGAAGTTCGACCTCTTTGTCGCGAAGTTCTCCTGCTTTAGTGTAGTTCTGATCGCGAACTGCTTCTTCTTTCTGTTTTTGGACGTCACGCAACTGACGGTCCACTTCTTTGGCGGCAGGCGGCAGTTTGGAATTCATCAACCGCACCCGGCTACCGGCTTCATCGATCAGATCGATGGCCTTATCAGGAAGGAAGCGATCACTGATGTAGCGATCCCCCAAGGTGGCGGCGGCAATTAGGGCCTCATCGGAAATCTTGAGGCGATGGTGCTGCTCGTAACGCTCCCTAAGGCCACGCAGAATTTCGATCGTATCTACAACTGAGGGTTCACCCACCATTACTGGTTGGAAGCGGCGCTCTAGGGCCGCATCGCGCTCAATGTGCTTGCGATACTCGTCAAGAGTGGTGGCGCCAATACATTGAAGTTCACCACGGGCGAGGGCAGGCTTGAGGATATTGGCGGCATCAATTGCCCCTTCGGCGGCACCGGCACCGATGAGGGTATGGACCTCATCAATGACAAGAATCACATTGCCGGCAGTTCTAATTTCTTCCATAATCTTCTTAAGGCGCTCTTCGAATTCGCCCCGGTATTTGGTGCCAGCCACCAACAAACCAATATCCAATGTCAGGACCCGCTTGTCCTCAAGGATGTCCGGCACTTCGCCTAGGGTGATGCGCTGGGCCAGGCCTTCGGCAATAGCCGTCTTGCCAACTCCAGGTTCGCCGATCAGAACGGGGTTGTTCTTGGTACGACGACCGAGAATTTGGATCACCCGCTCAATCTCGTTCTGGCGCCCCACCACCGGATCGAGTTTGGACTCGGCGGCCATCTGGGTAAGGTTGCTGCCAAACTCGTCTAGGGTCGGCGTTTTGGTCGATCCCTTGCCGCCGCCGCCTGAAGCAACTTCGGCGGTTTCACCCAGCATGCGAATCACCTGGGTACGCACCTTGGCAAGATCGACACCGAGGTTCTCCAGAACCCGGGCCGCCACCCCCTCCCCTTCCCTGATCAAGCCGAGCAGCAGGTGTTCGGTGCCGATGTAGTTGTGGCCAAGTTGGCGTGCTTCCTCCAAAGAAAGCTCCAGAACCCGTTTCGCCCTTGGGGTGAAAGGAATCTCGACGGCAACGAAGCCCGATCCGCGGCCGATGATCTTTTCCACTTCGACGCGGGCGTCCTTGAGGTTGACGCCCATGGATTTGAGCACCTTGGCCGCGACGCCAGTGCCCTCGCCGATCAGACCGAGCAGGATTTGCTCAGTGCCCACAAAGTTGTGGCCCAGCCGTCTGGCTTCTTCTTGGGCCAGCATGATCACCTTGATGGCCTTCTCGGTAAACCGCTCGAACATGGGCGTGAGCCAGGGCACGTCAACCCAACCTATCAGGATCTAAGGGGTGATTGGGGTTCACCAGCTCAATACGGGAAATTCCTTTGTGGCGCAAAGGATCCTGGCAACTACGCCATCAATGGAGATGCGGATTTCACCCGCTTATGACATAGACAACTACGGATTTCCCCACCCTGTTGTCCTTGCCAGATTGAGCCATTGGATCAGAGCATCTTCGCCATTTTGGTAGTAAGCGCGACGGACTCCCGCTTCTTGAAAACCAAAGCAGCCATAGAGGGCCCGAGCCTCGACATTGGCCCGTCCCACTTCCAGCGTGGCTCGGATCGCCCCCAACCCTTGCCCCCGCTTGAGCAGGAGAGCCAAAACCTGGCGGCCAAGACCCTGGCGACGGCGTTCGGGCGCCACCGCCACCGCCGTGATGTGCAGTTCGTCAAGCACCAACCAACCGCAGGCCAGCGCCAACAACTCCCCCTGCTGGCGTAAGCCCACCACCGGTCGCGTCGGTTCTACCAGCTCGGTATGCCATTGCCGCGCTGTCCATAGGCCGCCGAGGCTGAGCCGGTCCAGGCTCAAACATGCCTGCAGATCGTCACAGCCCAGGTCGCAGGATTCAATCAACAAATCACCGCTGCCGGTTCAGCCATCATCAGCCGCCGGCCAGGGGCCTGCCTACCATCAACTCAATTCTTTCTACCCCCTTAAGCGTCATGGTTCCGCCTGTGCCCTCAGCCGCTGCGCAGACGCTCCGTGCCCTTGAGGCAACGGGGCCGGAGGGTGGAGCAACCGCCTCGGATCGTCCCTATGAAAGTGAGGTCGATGCGAGCAGTCCCAATCGCAACCTGGCACCGATCAGTGCCTGCCTTGATTCCCAGGATCGGCTGCTGGTGGGGGGATGCCTGCTGAGCGACTTGGCCCGGGACTACGGCACGCCTCTCTACGTGCTGGATGAAGCCACCCTGCGGGCGGCCTGCCGGGCCTATCGCGAGGCCCTTGAAGAAGCCTATGCCGGTCCCTCCCTGGCTCTCTATGCCTCCAAAGCCAACAGCTCCCTGGCGATCACGGCCCTGGTGGCCTCCGAGGGATTGGGGTTGGATGCGGTCTCCGCCGGCGAACTGCTGACAGCCCTGCAAGGGGGCATGCCCCCCGATCGCATCGTGTTGCATGGCAACAACAAGTCCCGGCAGGAACTGGAGCTGGCCCTGAGCTACGGCGTCACCGTGGTGGTTGACAACTGGCACGATCTTGAACTGCTCAGCGCCATCGCCCCGGCCCACCCCGGCCCCGTGCGTTTGATGCTGCGTTTTACCCCTGGGATCGAATGCCATACCCACGAGTACATCCGCACCGGTCATCTGGACAGCAAATTCGGCTTTGATCCCGACCAACTGGAGTCCGTGCTGCGCCACCTGGCTGGCTGTTCCTGGGCCTGGCTGGATGGGCTCCATGCCCACATCGGCTCTCAGATTTTTGAATTGCAGCCCCACCGTGACCTGGCCGGTGTCCTGGCCGACGCCCTGGCCCTGGCCCGCTCCCTGGGCCATTCCTGCTCCGATCTCAATGTGGGCGGGGGCCTCGGTATCCGTTATGTCAGCTCTGATGACCCCCCGTCGATCCAGCAATGGGTGGCCGATGTGGCCACGGCGGTGACCAGCGCCTGTGCCGAGAGGGGTCTGGCCTTGCCACGGTTGCTCTGCGAACCCGGCCGCTCCCTTGTCGCCACTGCCGGAGTCACCCTCTACACGGTCGGCAGCCGTAAATCGATCCCCGGCCTGCGCACCTATTTGGCCATTGATGGCGGCATGAGTGACAACCCGCGCCCCATCACCTATCAATCGCGCTACACGGCCGTGTTGGCCGATCGCCCGACCGCCCCGGCCACCCAGTCCATCACCCTGGCGGGCAAGCACTGCGAATCGGGAGATGTGCTGCTAAAGGACCTTGCCTTGCCCGAAACCACAACCGGCGATGTGGTTGCGGTGTTTGCCACCGGTGCCTACAACGCCTCGATGGGATCGAACTACAACCGCATTCCCCGCCCCGCCACCGTGCTGGTGCATGACGGTGTGGCCGATGTGGTGCAGAAGCGGGAAGAGCCGGTCGATTTACTGCGCTATGACGTTCTTCCCCATCGCCTCAGCAAGCTAAACTGAATAGTAATAAGGGCTTGTTGACTGCCCTGGGTGTTTGACGTGATCTGGCAGCAGTACAACGATCTGCTCCTTTTTTTCCTAGACCTTCTGTTTGCCTCCCTATTTGTGGTCCTGTTATTGGGCCGGATAGGTGAATCACGGACCCTTTGGCTACTGCGTGGCTATTTGTTCCTGGTGTCATTGGCCTGGCTGATCCAGCGGTTCGTGCCCCTGCCGCTGACCAGCAAATTGCTCGATGCCCTTGTGCTGGCCTGCAGTCTGGCCCTGGCGATTCTCTGGCAGGGCGAGTTGCGCCGACTGATGGAATTGTTGGGCACCGGGCGTTTGGGTGTGCTTTGGGCCGACAGGAGCCGGGACCAATTGGTTTCTGGCTCGGTCCATGTGGTCACGGAGGCGGCCGGACGCCTGTCCCAGGCACGCCGGGGGGCCCTGGTGGTTCTCGACCTGGGCAGCGATCTGCGTCCCGAGGATTTCCTGAACCCTGGCATACCCCTCGACGCCAAACTCTCGGTCGATCTACTACTCAATCTGTTTGCCGCTGATACCCCCCTGCACGATGGGGCTGTGTTGGTTCAGAAAAATCGCATCATCGCCGCCGGGGTGATCCTGCCCCTCTCGCGCCAGGGAATTCACCGCTACGGCACCCGCCACTTGGCGGCCCTCGGCCTCACTGAGCGCCATGAACGCTGTCTTTGTGTCGTGGTCTCCGAGGAGACCGGCACCCTGTCGCTAGCCCGGTTGGGCCGCCTGGAGCGGCCGATCACCAGCAGTCGCCTGCAGGATCTGCTCAGCGAAGCGGTGGCCTCCGTTCCAAGTGGGCGTAGCGTGGCCCAGGACACGCCGGATAACCGCGGATGAGTCGCGCCCTGGCGACAGCCTTTTCACCCCAGAGACGGCCCTTACCCGCCGGCCTGGATCCCGAGCGGCTGCCGGCCCACGTCGCCTTGATCATGGATGGCAATGGCCGCTGGGCCCGCCAGCGTGGCCTGCCCCGGGTCATGGGCCACCGGGCCGGGGTGGAAGCCCTCAAACGCACCCTGCGGCTTTGCAGCGATTGGGGCATCGGTGCCCTCACCGCCTATGCCTTCTCTACGGAGAACTGGACCCGTCCAGGGGAGGAAGTCACCTTCTTGATGACCCTGTTTGAAAGGGTGCTGGCACGGGAACTGGAAGCCCTTGAGCGGGAACAGGTGCGGATTCGTTTTCTTGGCGATCTGGAGCAACTGCCGCCAAGCCTGCGCCAGCAGATTGATGAGGCCAGCCAACGCACGGCCGGTAACACCGGCATCCGCTTCAACGTGTGCACCAACTACGGCGGCCGTCGGGAGCTGGTGCGGGCAGCCCGTCGTCTGGCCGAGCGAGCTGTCGCTGGGCAGTTGGCGGCGGAGGCCATTGATGAGGAGGCCTTTGCCGCCGAATTACTCACCGCCGGCCAGGTGGACCCCGATTTGCTGATCCGCACCAGTGGTGAGCAAAGAATCAGCAATTTCCTGCTCTGGCAACTGGCCTACGCCGAGCTTTACATCACCGAGGTGCTGTGGCCTGATTTCGATGAGGAGGCCCTGCTCAAGGCCCTGCTTGAGTACCAGGGTCGTCACCGCCGCTTTGGGGGAGTCCAGGGAAGTCGATGATGCTGCGCCACGATTGGACCACCTCTGAGATTGAGGCCCTTCTCAGCCTGCCGCTGGTCGACTTGATCTGGCAGGCCCAGTCCGTGCACCGCCTGGCCAATCCCGGTTATCAGGTGCAGCTGGCCTCCCTGCTGAGCGTCAAAACAGGGGGTTGCGAAGAAGATTGTGCTTACTGTCCCCAGTCGTTACATCACAGCAGTGATGTGACCGACCGATCCGACTTTGACGTGGCCGGGGTCCTGCGCCGGGCCCGGATGGCCCGCCAGGCCGGGGCCCAGCGCTTCTGCATGGGCTGGGCCTGGCGCGAAATCCGGGAGGGGGCGCCCTTTGAGGCCATGCTTGAAATGGTGCGGGGAGTGAGGGCCCTGGGGCTGGAGGCCTGCGTCACGGCAGGCATGGTCACCGAATCCCAGGCGAGCAGGCTGGCAGAAGCTGGGTTAAGCGCCTACAACCACAACCTGGACACCAGTCCCGAGCATTACGGAGAGATCATCACCACACGCTCCTATCAGGAGCGCCTCGAAACTCTGGCGCGGGTGCGCCAGGCCGGCATCGCGCTCTGTTGCGGAGGCATCATTGGCCTGGGCGAATCCGGCCTTGACCGGGCCTCCCTGCTGCAGGTGCTCTCCAACCTGGATCCCCATCCCGAGAGCGTGCCGATCAATGCCCTGGTGGCGGTGCCCGGCACTCCCCTGCAGGACTGCCCGCCGGTCGACCCCCTTGATTTGGTCAGGATGGTGGCCACAGCACGCATCCTCATGCCCAAGAGTCGGGTGCGCCTCAGCGCCGGTCGTGAGCAGTTGACGCGGGAAGCCCAGATTCTCTGCCTGCTGGTGGGAGGCGACTCGATTTTTTATGGCGACACCCTGCTCACCACCGCCAACCCCAGCCAACACAAGGACCGCGCCCTGCTGGCAGCCGCAGGCGTCCGGGTGATGGAACAGCCAATGCCACCGATCCCCGTGACCCCTTAGGACCAAGGCCCCCATGTCCCTGCAGGTAATCAGTTTCTACCGTTTTGCATACCTGGACCCCGGCAGCCTGGTTGAGCTGCGTGATCGCTTCACCAACCTTGGTCATGCCCTGGAGCTCAAAGGCACCGTGTTGCTGGCGAGTGAGGGGGTAAACGGCAGTCTCTGGGGCCCGGAATCGGCATTGCAGACGCTGCTGGCGGCACTGGAGCAGGTGCCAGGACTGGCTCCCTTGCAAACGCAAGCCTGCTTAGCGACGGCCCCTGCCTTTCGCCATTTCAAAGTGCGTATCAAGCACGAGATTGTCAGCCTGGGTCGTACCGATGTCATGCCTCAACATGGGGTTGGCGTCTATGTGCCGCCGGCAGAATGGAACCAGCTGGTGGATGATCCCGATACCTTGCTGATCGATACCCGCAACGCCTATGAAGTGCGGGTGGGCAATTTCCCCGGAGCGATTCATCCCGATAGCACCAGTTTCCGGGAATTCCCGGCCTGGACCAGCAGCGGTTTGGTGCCCTTCCTCCAGGACCATCCCAAGCGCCGGTTAGCCCTCTTCTGTACCGGTGGCATCCGCTGCGAGAAGGCGACGGCGTTTCTACTGCAGCAAGGTTTTGATCAGGTGTATCACCTGCAGGGTGGCATCCTCAACTATCTGCGCCAGATACCCGCTGCCGCGAGTCGCTGGCGTGGTGAATGTTTTGTCTTTGATCAGCGCGTCAGCCTGAACCACCAACTCCAGAGCGGCAGCCATGCCCTATGTCATGGCTGCCGCATGCCCCTCTCCCAAGCGGACACCAAACTGCCCAGTTATGTAGAAGGGGTGAGTTGTCGCTACTGCCTGACGCTCCACTCCAACAGTGATCGCCAGCGTTTTGCCGAACGTCAGCGCCAGCTGCTGCTCGCCCGTAGTCGGGAAAGCCAGGGCCATGGTTGAGATCCACTACCAGCAAGGGGCTCTGGCAGAGAGTGATGGTGGAAGCAAAAATAAAGCCATTCTTTATAGCTTTCGCCGCTGCCCCTATGCCATCCGTGCCCGCCTGGCCCTGGCGGCAGCGGCGATCCAGGTGGACTTACGGGAAGTGGCCCTGGCCGCCAAACCACCCGAACTGCTGGCAGCTTCGGCTAAGGGCACGGTGCCTGTGCTCGTGCTTGCCGATGGCAGGGTGATCGATGAAAGTCAGCAGATTGTGCGCTGGTGCCTGGAGCAGCTTGGCCGAGATTGGCCCGGCGATCGCTTGGCCGCCCAACTGATCGCCAGCTGTGATGGCGAATTCAAAGCTCTGCTCGATCACTGCCGTTATCCAGAACGTCATGCCAACGGTGATGCGGCCGCCGCTCGCCAGCAGGCCCTGACCCTGCTGCGGCAATGGAACCAAGCGCTGCTTGAGCTGCCTCAAACCAGCCAACGCCCTGAACTGCAGTGGTTGATCTTGCCGTTTCTGAGGCAGTTTCGCGGCCTCGATGCCGAGCGTTTTGCGCTCGAATGCGGGCTGGAGGCGCTCAGGGCCTGGCTCGACCCCTGGCTTGAAGGACCCGCCTTGGGGGCTGTCATGGCGAGTCCGTGGGCCGAACGGCGGGCTTGGTACTCCCCGAGCTGGCTTTATCACCTCACCTTGGCGGCGGATTGGCGCCAGGCGAAACGGCAGGGTTTCTACCCCTGGTCCACCAGGGGCATGACATGCGATCAAGTTGGCTTTGTCCATGCCAGCTGGCTTCACCAGGTGGCAGCGACCTACCAGCGTTTTTATGCCGATGCCGCCGATGTGGTGCTGTTGGCCCTTGATCCCCGGGCCATCGCCACCGCCGGGGTGCCGATCCGTCAGGAGCCCGCCCCCGATTCGGGGGACCCCGATACGGGGGAATTGTTCCCCCACCTCTACGGTCCCTTGCCCATGGGGGCCGTCGTCCTGGCTGATCCCTATCCGGGCGATGCCTCTGGGGCCCCCTGAAGCTTGGCCCTTACCCTTGAGCGCATCGAAGCCATCGCCGCTGCCCAGGGAAAGCTGCTGCGGATCCAAGCCCCCCGCCGCCTGGGCCTCTGGAACCTGCGGGTGGCGGTGGCCCGCCCCCGCCCTGGCCAAGGTCCCCTGCTGCTGGGGGACCTCAAGGGGTGGGCCATGCCGACGGCATCGGGACTGCATCTCGACACCCTGCGGATCCAGGGGCAAGAAACTGCGGGGGTGGGCGAACTGATCTGGGCGGCCACCTTCGCCTGGGCGTTGGAATGTACCCCCTGCCGTCGGGCCTGGTTGCTGGCCATCCGCGATCGGGAGCGGCAGCACGCTCGCCTGGTTCGCTATTTCAAGCAGCGGGGTTTTGGGCCCCATCGGCAGCTGGGGGCGGCGGTCCCCGACCTGCCCAGGCGCCTGTTGTGGGGAGGCTCCGGTTTGCTGATGGTGGGCGACTGCCAGGAGGGGCTGAATCGCTGTGAGCGCCGCCTGCAGCAAAGCGCAGGCCAGCTTTAGGGATCAGGGGCAGCGGCCCCGGGACGCCCGTAGACCGTGGGCTGCTGGTACAACCAGTTCAGGGTGGCCAGGTCCCTGGGGCTGAGCTGCAGCACCGGTTTGGGCCCGGGCGCTGCCGCCATCCCATCGCCTGGATCCGGGCTGTGGCCCCAAAGACCGAAGGCATGGCCCAATTCATGCAGGGCCGTGGCCTGGATGCCCGCCTGGCGCTGGGTCGAATCCACCATTACCAGCAAATGCGGTTCCAATCGCCAAGTGCCGGCGCGATTGACGTAGCGGGCCGTCAAGGTGGTCCTGCCATGGCTGGCCCGCTGCCGGCCATCGCGTTGCAGCAGGGGTGGACGCCGATGCGACACCAGCACCTGGGCCTGGTCCGGATCCATGACCTGAACTATCGGCAGGAACCCCTGCCAATGGTTGAGGGCCGCCTCAATCGCAGGCTGCCAGCGCCGTTCCCTGGCGCCGGGCTCGATCCAGACGCACCAATGGGGTAAGCGGGGCCAGCCAGCCACCGTGGTCTGAATCTGGTCGCGATAATCGTCAGCCACCCGCGGCGTTTGCGGGGAAGGCTGTAGAAATCGGCCCAGTGCTGGTATCTGCCGCACCTCGGAGGCGCGGGGGCACGCTGCAGGCAATTCGGCGGCCTGCAGCCAGGGCCCCATCGCCAGGCCCTTCAGGGCCAGGCCCAGGGCCAGGCCCCAAGGACTGATCCAGGGGGGAAGCGACCGCATAACCAATTTTGCTGGCGGGATCAGCCCAAAAGGGGACGCCCAACGCCCCTGGCCATCAGCGCCGCCAGCAACGGAATCAGGGCGAAGCCCAGGATCTCGATATTGAGGATCCATTTGAGACGGGTGGACAGGGATTCACTCACCTGGGGCAGTTCACCCTTACGCAGGGGAATAGCCCAAAGGATATAGGTGATCGTTGGATAGAGGGATAATGTTCCAACCGCCAAGTAGGCCCCAACTTTCCACCAAAAAAGTGGGTTTTCCGTGTAGAAAGAACTGCCCTGTCCAAAGTAAAGAACTCGCAAGATTCCGGTTCCTAATACCCCCAAAGCCGCAATCCCGTAAACAATATCCGTAATCACCATCCAGATGGCGTCACGGCGGTCCGGTTGCGGCCGGATCAAGCGTCGCTCCAGGACCAGCGCCGCAAAGCAAACCATGAAGCTCAGGTAATGGCCATAGGCCACCAGGGCCCTGGAAATCACGGGGGAGTCAATCAGGGGCAAGGACGTCATCGGATCAGGGCCAGGAGCTGGCTGCGACGGTAGCCGGCCCGCTGATGGGTTGCCCCAAGCGGTGCAGCCGCAGCCAGGCAGGGGGACAACCGTCCTGGGCAAGGGCCAAGTTGGGCTTAAACATGAAAGCAATCACGCCGCTTTGGCGCCCCCCCCTCCATAGCCTCCATGGCCCCTTATCCTTCAACCGCTTCCGCCCATCCATCCCCCAGGGCCTCTGAATCTAATGGCGCTGCCCATAGCCAACGCAGCATCGATCCCGAAGTGCTGCCCGGTGTGGCGGTGGATGAAAACCTGCTGATGCGACTGGTCCGCCGTGCCGGGCGCATCGTGGCCAGACCAGCCCTGGAATGCTTTGAGATGCTGCTCGATGGTGGAACACCCCACCAGGCAAGGCTGACGGTGCTCGCGGCCCTCACCTATCTGCTGCTACCGGTCGATCTGATCCCCGATTTCCTACCGGCCATCGGCTTCGGCGATGACATGGTCGCCCTGACGGCCCTGTTGAGCCTCTGCGGACGGCACCTCACTCCGGAGATCCGCCGGCGGGCCCAGAGCAGACTGGATCATTGGTTCCCCACCTCCTGATCCCTCCGCTTCCGGCATGGCCCCCACCTACAGCGCCGACCAGCTCGACGATCTGCAGAGCTTTCTCAAGGACTGGCTGCGCCATAGCGGCCGCAGCCAGTCTGATTTGCGGCGGGCCCTGAGAACGGCCTCGATTCGGATGCCCGTGCTGCTGGAGGAGTTGTTGCGGATCCAAGCGAGCGAGGGACTCGCCGGTCTCGCCGAAAAGCTCTGCTCGATCGAAGCGCTTTGGTGCCAAGAAGATCAGGGGGAACACCCCTTGGCAGATTTGGCTGGCGCAGACCTGGAGGTCGATCCCCTCGGCCAGCTGGATCTCCTTCTTGAGGAAATTCGACAGGAAGACCACAGCGGCGATTGAGGCGCCAGAGTGGAATCGGTCACAACTTTCGCTGATGTTGGCAGGCATGCTCCCCTTCTTTGCTGGGCAACCCGCTCCTGGGCGGCAGCAGCTTTACACCGGCTCTGGCTCTGGGTCTGGCTCTGGTTTTGGGGCTTGGTGGCTGCCGGCGGCAGCTGTGCTGTCGCTGGTCCTGGGGCTGCTGCCAGCGCGGGCCCAGGTGGAAACCTTCATGCTCCAGCGCGGCAGCAACATCGGTCCGGAAACCAAGGTCATCCCAACCAACTGCGTCGCGGCCAGTGATGGTTCGGTTAGCTGTGACACCCAGATCATCAATCCACCCTCAGCGACTCCGGCCAAACCCCAGTTCCAGCCATTCAAGAACTGAAGACGTTGCCGGAGTCTGGCTTCCAGAAAAGGGCTAGCCAGATGGTGCCTTGGCCCCCGTCGGTGGCCACCAGCCGATGGCGCCGGTGGGGCGCAATCATCAAGCTGTCACCCCGGTTCAGTTCGCGCTCAACGTCCTCATCGGCAAATTGAAGGCGGGCACTGCCTTGCAGCAGACACACCCATTCGGCCTCGGTTTGGTCATACCAAAAGCCCGGCGGGCTGCAAGCCGAGCAGGAATGCAGTAGCAGCAGCCGGAAACCGGCTGTCTGCATAAGTATCTGGCTGGTCTCTTGCCCCTGGCCTGGGATTGCTCCCGCCAACAAACTATTGCGACCCTTGGTAGCTGAATCCAGGGAATCCCCCCAGCGGCGTCCGATGTCGTAGCCCATGGATTTGGCCAGATCAACCACTTGTTGATGGTGGCTGCAATCGCGCAGAGTTTGTAATAAATCTGGCTGGGATTGGCAGCGGCTGACAAACGCATTCAGTTGGGCCACCTTGGTCAGAAATTGTTGGAGCTGGGCTTCAGCCATGGCGGGTCCTGTTGCTGGTCAGGGGTTTGATCATCCGCCAGCGCTGGAATGGCAGTCCGGCAAAAATCACATCTTCTGTCGCCGCCGTAAGCCAGCCCCTTCGCTGCAGCAGGGGCCGGGAAAGCTGGCTGGCCTCCGTGTGCAGCTGGGTGCAACCCGAGGCACGGGCATGCTGTTCGAGGTGATCCATAAGGGCGTTGGCCCGGCCTTGGCGGCTGGCCCGGCCACGGCAATAGAGCAGCGAGAGGCGATTGCCAGGCTCCAGCACGGCAAAGGCCTCGATGCTGCCCTGGTCTGAGCCGGAGCAACTGGCCAGCCCCAGGCCCCGCTCCAGAATCGCCCTGAAGGAGGGCTCCTGGGCCACCTGGGCCCAAGCCCTGATCTGGGCCTCGCTGTAGAGACCCCGGGCCTGGCTGATGACGGCGTCCCGATAGACCGCCGCAACCTGGTCGCCATCGCCAGGCGCCAACCAGCGCATCGGCTGGCTGTCGGGCGCTGACAAGGCATCACTGGCAGCCAGCGGTCCCTGACCCTGAGAATGGAGAGCGACCCGGCGGCCCTCAATCCATGACAACTGATTCCCTGCCCGGCCCAAAGCGTTTCCCCAAGGCAGCGCTGATTCTGGGCTGGCTGCTGCTGTTGCTGGGCTTGCTCCACTGGCTCTTCCAACCGCTGCCCGCCTGGGGCCTGTCTCAGGCGGGCCTGCCCCAGGAGCCCCAGGAGGAGCTCCAGGAGTTCCAGGAGCCTCAGGAGCTTCAGGTCGCCGTGCTGGCAAGCCCCGCCCAGCTGGCCGAGGGGGGTCGCCTGTTTGCCAACACCTGCGCCGGCTGCCACCTCAATGGGGGCAACATCGTGCGACGGGACCGCACCCTCAAGCTCAAGGCGCTGCAGCGCCGTGGCATCGACGGTCCAGAGACAATCGCCCGGATCGCGGCCGAGGGTATCGGCCGCATGGATGGCTACGCCAAGGTCCTGGGCCCCGACGGCCCCGAAAAGGTGGGCGCCTGGGTCTGGAAACAGGCGCTGGAAAATTGGCCCCGTTCGAGCTAAAGCCTTGCGCGATAAGGGCTTTGGCGAAAAGAAAGGGTTACTGTGCCACGAAAACCAGTGGCCTATGAAAGGCTGAAGGGGGAGTTGTTACAAACTAGACAGACAACGGTGTGAGAACCCATTTCAAATGACCATCAGCAATCGCCTTGCCGCCCTGTGCGGTATTGGTTTCGCCGCTGCAGGTTCGGCCCTTCTGGCCGCCCCTTCTTTGGCTGCCACCCCCTCCGGCGCCGCCCAACTGGAGGGCCAAGGCGCTCCCCTCAGCATTTCTTCCCCCAAGGAAGCAAATGAAGTGGCCCAAACCTACATTCCCGTGATCGGCAATGTGGGCTCCGCCTCTGTCCAAGGCACCGGCTTTTACGTCACCGCAGGTGCCGGCTACAGCTGGCCTGGGAGCTGGAATTTTCAAGACAACGTTGATTTTGCCAACTTCAATGGCGATTTCGATTTAGAAGGCGGCTTCGGCGCCGACGGTGGTATTGGTTATGACTTCGGCGCAATCCGCACCGAACTGACCTATGTCTTCGGCCGCAGTAGCCTGGATAAAGTTAATCTGAGCAGCGATGAATTCAATGGCGGCTCCGAAAGTGCCAGCGGCAATCTGAACCAGAATTCAGTCTTCGCCAGCGTCTACCTGGACATTCCCTTCGGCCGTTGGGTGCCTTACATCGGTGGTGGCCTTGGCTACACCAACTTGAGCACCCCCAGCTTCACTGTCGACGGTTACCGCTTCGGCAGCGGCAACCAAGGCGCTCTTGGCTGGCAAGGCAAGCTGGGCGTGGCCTACGCGGTCAACTGGAACTGGGACATCTACGCCGAAGGCGTTTATACCGGTGCCAGCGGCATCAACACCGACAACTTCGACTTCCAGTCGTACAACGAGTACGGCGCCAAGCTGGGCTTCCGTTACCGCTTCAGCTCACCTCCCGTCGTTGTTGTCGAGGCTCCCGCCCCGGCTCCCGCTCCCGAGCCCATGCCGATGCCCATGCCCGAGCCCGCTCCCGCTCCCGCTCCTATCCGCGGCCTGTGGTGATCAACGGGTTTCCCGTTATCCCTTACTACTTGAGCCCTACGGGGCTCTTTTTTTTGCCCCAAGCGCCCAGGTAACACGGGCGCTTGGGGCATTACCTAAAAAGCCTGGATCCAGGGGTAAATCTCCACAGCCGTCCAGATGCCCTGGCGCCAATACACATCTGCTTTGACCAGGGCCTCGACGCTGGCGCGGCTGTCGGCTTCATAAATGCCGAACACATGGGTGCTGCCCTCGGTGGGTCCAAGGGTGATCAAGGTGCCAGCGTCCTTTTGCCGTTGCAGCCCCGCCAGATGCTCCTGCCGGTAGGGGGTGCGTTTTTGCAGGGCGTCGTCGCAGTAGGTGCCCCAGAGAACAAAACGCATGGGTGGTGATGCAGCCAATGGCAGGGCAGGTTAGGCCCCGCCGCCGCTTCAGATGGAGTGGGGGCCGTCGCTGCCATCAAGGCCGGCCCGCAGCTGCCGGCAGAAGTGTTCGGCGGCCTCCGCCACCGAGGTGCCAGCGGCAGCGGCTGCGGCCATGCGCCGCACCAGGGCACTGCCGACGATGGCCCCATCGGCTCCCCAGCGGCGCACCTCGGCCGCCTGTTCGGGGCCTGAAATACCAAATCCGACGGCCACAGGCACGCCACCTTGGGCTTTGAGTTGGGCCACCAGGGGTTCGACGCGGGCCTCCAGGTTGGTGCGGATCCCCGTGACGCCGGTGACGCTGACCAGATAGGTGAAGCCGCGGCTGCTGGCATGGATGCGGGCCAGGCGCTCTGGTGGCGTGGTGGGGGCCACCAACAGCACCAGGTCGAGGCCATGGGCGGCCGCCAGGGGCGAGAGGGTCTCGGCTTCTTCCAAGGGCAGATCGGGCACCACCAAACCGGCGGCGCCGGCGGCAGCGGCCTCCTGGCAGAAGCGCTCCATGCCCCGGTTCAGCAGGGGATTGCTGTACGTGAATAGCACCACCGGAATTTGCAACTGGCCCCGCAGGCTGGCGAGCAGGTCCAGCACCCGGCTGGGGGTGGTGCCGGCGGCCAGGGCGCGGGAGGCGGCCTGCTGGATCACCGGACCATCGGCCAAAGGATCGCTGTAGGGAATGCCCAGTTCAATCAAATCGGCGCCACCCCTTTGCAGGGCCAGCAAGGCCTCGGCCGTGATCTGCAGCGAAGGGTCGCCGGCCATCAAAAAGGGCATTAGGGCACAGCGACCCTGGGCACCGAGGTCAGCGAAACGACGCTGAATGGCCGTTTTCGTGGGCATGGCCGTGGCCGGGGATGCAGCCTTGGTCGGGCCAGCAGGATCGGTCGGTGCGGCGGTCATGGAGGGGCCGAAGGCACTGGCGGAGCTTCAGAGCCTATGGGGTCGAGCCCTCAGGCTCTGCCTGGCCGATCTCCACCTGGCCAATCTCCTCGAGCAACCGCTGCTGCTCCTGGGGGCTGAGGGCCGCGAAGCGGGCCTCCAGTTCTTCGTTGGTTTCGGCGTCGTAGCGCTGCCGATAACGCTTGCGTTGCTGCATGTAGGTCATGCGGCCGGTGACAACGCGAAACAGGTAACTGCTGGTCCAGCCGAGCACGAGCAGCATCAACAGCCCGGAGGCGGCAATCCCCGACGAAAAGCTGTCGAGGCCACTGGTCTGGAAGGCCCAGTAGCCCGCCGCGCCGAGCAGGGTGACGGCAAGACCCAGCAGGATGGCCTGGCCCCGGGTCAAGCGTCCACCTCCCCCTGGCCGGCCATGCGCAGGTTGAGAAAGGGGGCAAACAGCAGCAGGCCTGGGAAGAACAGAAACACCAGGCCGTAAATGGCGGTGCGCTCGATCTTGCCCATCAGGGTCCAGCGCCGCTGCATCCACCAGATCAGCGCCAGGGGTACCACCACCAGATACAGGCCCGCCAGTAGGGCGTAGGCCCCTAACACCAGCAGGTTTTGGTTGGCCAGGTCGAGTTGGCTGAAGGGGGCCGGCAGTTGCACAGCTGAACGGGGCCAGAATTAACGCCAATCTAGGGCGGTCAGCCGCCACAACCATGGGTCAACCAACCGCCAAGCCAAGTTCATGGAAACGGGGCTCGTACCTGGTGGTAGCCGTTGGCTGGCTGCTGAGTTTGGCCATTTTGCTGGCCCCCTTTTCCCTGGCGGCGGCCTGGGCCCTGAACAGCCCACCAGCCCAGAGCTACCGCTGCGATGGTGAACCGCTCACGGCCCTGTTGGTGCGCGGTGCCATGGATGAGGCCACCATTCCTGACCCCAGCAGCGCTGTTGTGCCGATTGGCGGCTATGTGGTGTTGCAATGGCAAGGCATCAGCCTGCAGTTGCCCCGCACCAACAACGCCGGGCCGGCCAGTTTCACTGACGGCAAGTGGTGGTGGAGCCTCGAAGACCAGGACCATCCCCGCTTCCGCCTGCGCGGTGGCCTCGGCGCTATCCAGGACTTCGCCTGTGATCGGCTGGCTGCCTCCTGATGCGGCCCTAATGTGGCTGCCATACCGGAGTGGAACGGCGCCATTGCGGTATCACGGGGGCATGGCGGAATCGGTAGACGCAGCGGACTTAAAATCCGCAGGTCGCAAGACTGTGGGAGTTCAAGTCTCCCTGCCCCCATCGCTGAAAAGGCTTGCAGTAGCAGGCCTTTCAGGTGTATATGTCGCGCTCCGGTCCGATCCGCCTCAAGGGCTACGGGGCGGAGAAAACCCTGGTCGACTGCTTCCGCCATCGCCGCCGGCTCGGCATGGTGGCAGCAGGCCTGGGCCCAGGGTCTGCAGCGGGTGATGGCGGCTTATTTGGAAGCCCTGTTCCTGTGAAGACCTGCCTGGCCGCATCGATCTGGTGACGCCTGCTTGCAAGCAGATCGACTACCCAGTGCTGCTGGCGGACATCAGCCCACCCCGGCCGAGGATTATTGACCTCACCAAGAATGTGGCTTGAAGAACGCGCCTTTTGAGTCCGTCATGTTGTTCAGGTTGAAACCGTCGACGTAGACGTTGGCTTTTGGCAAGGCGTCGTGCAGAGGAAGATACGCAAAAGCCGCAGAAGGTAACTCCTGCGGCTCTGCACCCTGCCTGCAGAGAGGTAGAGGGGGTATGAAACGAAGCTAAGGGGGCGCAGTGACCCAGGGCTGATCCCATGGCTGCTTCTAATTCTTCAAGAGATTCCTGGCCCTGGGGTGTCAACTGGCTCAGTAAGAGCCAATGAAGGAGACGCCCCGTCGTGATCAGGGCAATGGGTAACAAGAAATCTATTCTCTATATTAACTAGCCTGCCTCCTCATTGAGTTTTTCGACGAGGACTGCATCGTTTTTCTTGTAGAGCTTGGCCTCTGTATCGATAAAGATATTGGCGAGTGCGTTGTATGCCTCGCCCCAGGCATCAATGACTTCTTCTGTGGCGGCTTCTCCAAGCACGTCTTTCATTGCCTCTAAGAGCTTTGCGCCAATCAGAGGGTATTGCTCAGGAAGGATACGGGCTTCCACGTGCTTGTGAGCAATACTCTCTACCGCTTTAGCAAGTTCATCAAGACGGTCAATGTGAGTCGCGTAAGCATAAACAGATGCAGCCAGCTTCTTGGCCTGGCCATTGCCATTCGCATCAACCATCCAGGTATTTTCGAAGCCAAGCTTATAGTCGGGCCGCTCCGCAAAAGCAATTTCATACATTCGGGAGGTGATTTTCTCGCCGTGCTCCTTTACCGCGGGAGCGGTTGCTTTGACTATGTCTATTGTTTTCTGAGAAATTGTCATTCTTTGTAACCCATGAGTGCATACAATTAGATCTTAGCAAATACTGCCAACCTGTCGCGCTGTAAGGCAACCTCGGCAGTACTACCGCCGAGGTGCCAGGGATCACGGCTTGCGTGTCCTCCCGGTAGCAGCTGAATATGGGCACCATGCCACATAGCGGGTCTTGCGCACCAGCCAGGGTTCTTTGCCAGCGCCGGTCAGGCCCTCGGCGGTGTCGGTGCAGTCCACCACGATGGCGGCCACCTGCTCGCCAAAGCGCTCAGCTATCGAGGCCTGGCTCTGGCCCCCATCCTCGATGGAGTCGTGCAGCAGAGCGGCGATCAGGTAGGAGATGTAGGGGACCGGCTTGCCGTTATGGGCCTGGGTGCTCGTGCCGAGCTGCACCAGCTGCACCACGGCAGCAACGGCATCAACTCCTCAGGCCTAAACCCCTCTCCGCCTGGCCGTCCGATCGTTCCCAAATCGGTTTCCGAGGCCCAACGGTGGATGACACTCCCCCAGGTCAGGCTTCAGGAGCGCGCTGACGATCCGGCCCCTGCGCCAACATTCTCATCGAATCTCTGGCTTCCCTGCCCGGTGGCCTCGTAAGCGGGCTTTGTCGTACTCACCCAGACCATGCCTGCCCTCACAGGCATCGAAGGGCGAGCCTGCGGCCCCGATTCCTGGAGGGGTGGAATCACACAGCGGATTCAGAGGCCAGAACATCGCGCTGCAGCAGCGCAAACACCTCCTGGATCTGGGCCGTCCGTTCCGGTGGCAGGGAAAGCTCGCTGGCCAGCGTGGTGAGGAAGGCCTCCTCCTGCGGTTTCACCACCCGATCGCAGAACACCAACTTGACGGCCAGCACGTAGGCCACTTCCTGCTGTGCGGCGGTGAGTGCTGGCACGGCTTGGCGGACCAGCTCCTGCCAGTGATCGCGTCGGAAGATGCGTAGGAGGCCATCGATCAGCTCAGCGAGGGCCAAAGGCGTCATGCTTCGGTAAGGGGAAAGGTTGATCAACTGTTCTTTGAGAACATGCGCCTCCTCCCGGTCGAAGTTGCTGTCGCAGCACACGGCAGCCAGGGGAATGGCGGCGAAGGCCTCGGCGGGGGTCATGGAAAATCCCGGATTGGTTGCATTCATTGCAGCGCCGCGAGGGAATCAGATCGCCATCGCGTTACAAACTTTGGTGAATTCCTTGGTCAGCGTTTCCGTCTGCTCGCAGCATTACAGCCAAAAGAGTTTCAAGAGACCTGTTCCGTCAAGTCAGTTTGGATACGTCCATGGGTGCTCCCGGATGCGGCTGCCACTCAGCTCTAGCGCTTTGCGCAGCGCACCGATGAACTCCGGCAGATACGCGATCCACATGTTGGCAAGGTCCAGCTCTGAGAAGTGGTCCAACAAGCTTCTGCAAGTGAGATGCAACATTGGCTATCTCTATGCTATTTGCAGTAGTTTCATTGACCGCCTCCGCAGGGAGTCACTGGCCTGTTGGCTCACTAACGCTGTGGCTGGTGGCTGCTGCTCATCGGCGGGCGCTGCCCGCAGAGGGGGCCATTCGCGCCTGCATTGTGTTCAAATTGGACCTGATCCCGCAGGAAGGTGGCCCCCTGCCAGGCGGCGGCGGGAAGGCTCCACCAGAGCTGGTCGATCGGCGGCACCACTCCGGCGTTCAGCACCCGGCCGCACAGACGCTCATCCTGGCGGCAGGCATAGCGCACAGCCCGTTGGGCATGCAGGCTGTCGGACACCACGAACACCCGCTCAGCCTTGAGCAGTCGGGAGTGGAGACAGCCCACGTTTTGCCAGGTGTTGCGAGCCGTGGGCTCGATCACCAACTCGTCGGCAGGCACCCCAAGGGTCTGCGCCAGGTTGGCCATCGTCACCGCCTCGATCCGCTCGTTGCGAATTGCTCCGCCTGATAGCAGCAGCCCACGGCAGCGCCGCTGCCGCAGGGTGTCAACGGCGGCCTCCACCCGGAAGCGCTGGAGGGCGGAAGCGGTGCCATCGGCCCGCGACGGCGACCCCAGG
>Ga0207941_1000109_pt1 | contig 25832 bp, 28 predicted proteins | sample LakMenEpi13Sep12_FD_150695 | JGI IMG/M metagenome (GOLD analysis project Ga0207941, IMG submission 150695) | Freshwater microbial communities from Lake Mendota, WI - 13SEP2012 deep hole epilimnion (SPAdes) | ecosystem: Environmental > Aquatic > Freshwater > Lake > Epilimnion/Euphotic zone ...
GACCCTCGCCTGGGGTTCGCCGAGGCCCTTGGGGCCCTTAATCCCCGTCCCCGTCCCCATGCTGGGGTGCACCCCAGCGCCATCATCGACCCTTCCGCTCGGCTGGGGGCTGGGGTGCATGTGGGTGCCCGGGTGGTCGTTGGCTCGGGCTGTCTCATCGGCCATGGCAGCACGCTCCACCCGGGATGTGTCCTCTACGAAGATGTGCAACTAGGTGAGGATTGTGAGATCCATGCAAATGCGGTAGTGCACCCCGGTAGCCGCCTCGGGCGCCGTTGTGTCATCCATTCCGCTGCGGTGATTGGTTCGGAGGGTTTTGGTTTTGTGCCCACCCCCAGCGGCTGGCGCAAGATGCCCCAGACCGGCCGGGTCGTGCTGGAAGACGCAGTGGAGGTGGGCTGCGGCTCCATGGTCGATCGGCCCGCCGTGGGTGAGACCCGCCTTGGGGAGGGCAGCAAGATCGACAACCTGGTGCATGTGGGCCATGGTGTCCAGCTGGGCCGGGGCTGTGCCCTGGCGGCCCAGGTGGGAATCGCCGGCGGTGCGGTTCTGGGCAACGGGGTGATTCTGGCGGGCCAGGTGGGGGTGGCCAATCGGGCCCGCATCGGTGATCGCGCCATAGCCTCCTCGAAATCCGGCATCCATGGGGAGGTAGCGGCGGGCGAAGTGGTCAGTGGCTATCCAGCGATCCCCAATCGTCTCTGGCTGCGCTGCTCGGCCGCCTTCAATCGCCTGCCTGAAATGGCCCGCACCCTGAGGCAGTTGCAGGCCCGCCTGGAGGTAGAGCCCAGGGAGGCTGATTGAAGGGCGCTGGTCTCTGGTTGCCGCTAGGGAGTGGGTAGTCTCGGCCTGCCGAAAAGCCCCCCGCAGGCCCCGCCTGGGGCCGTCCACCACCTCGTTACCCCTTTGCCAGCCCGCCGATGACCAGCTATCGGATCACCCTGCTTCCCGGCGATGGGATCGGCCCGGAGATCACCGCGGTGGCCCGCCAGTTGTTGGAGGTTGTGGCCCGCCGCCATGGCTTCGGCTTGGTGTTTGACGAGCAAGCGATCGGTGGCGCTGCCCTTGATGCCAGCGGTGAGCCCCTCCCGGCCAGCACTTTGGCGGCCTGTCTTGGCAGTGACGCCGTACTGCTCGCCGCCATCGGTTCACCCCGTTTCGACAGCTTGCCGCGTGAGCAGCGTCCGGAGAGCGGTTTGCTGGCCTTGCGTTCGGGCCTGGGGCTCTTCGCCAATTTGCGTCCCGTCAAGATCATTCCTGCCCTAATTAGCGCCAGCAGCCTGCGGCCGGAGGTAATCAGCGGCGTTGATCTGGTGGTGGTGCGCGAGCTGATTGGTGGCGTCTATTTCGGACTGCCGAAGGGCCGTATCGAGGCTGAGGGGCGGGTGCGGGCCTTCAACACGATGGCCTATTTCGATGACGAGATCGATCGCATCGCCAGGGTGGCCTTCGCCCTGGCGGCCCAACGGCGGGGCCGGGTCTGTTCCGTCGACAAGGCCAATGTGCTGGATGTCAGTCAGCTATGGCGCGACCGGGTGGAGGTCATCCATGCGGAGTACCCCACCGTCGCTTTAAGCCATATGTACGTGGATAACGCCGCCATGCAACTGGTGCGCGACCCCCGCCAATTCGACGTGATCCTCACCAGCAATCTCTTCGGCGACATCCTCAGCGACGAAGCCGCCATGCTCACCGGCAGCATCGGTATGTTGCCCTCTGCCTCCCTGGGGTCCGAAGGTCCGGGTTTATTCGAGCCAGTGCATGGTTCCGCTCCCGATATCGCCGGCCAGGATCGAGCCAACCCGCTGGCCATGGTGCTTTCAGCCGCCATGATGTTGCGCCTGGGCCTCCAGCAGGGGGCGGCGGCAGACGACCTGGAAGCAGCGGTGGATCTGGTGCTGGCGGCCGGGGCTCGTACCGGTGATCTGGCGTCTGATCCGAGAACGGCCTTGGGCTGTCGCGCCATGGGGGACCGGCTGCTGGAGGCCCTGGTGGCTAACAAGACCTGAGGAAATTGCCAGAGTGGGGCCGACGATCTGCGAAACTCGCTGTCATCTCTACCACTGAGCGTCGATGTCGAAGCGTCATCCGGTCGTCGCCGTTACCGGGTCCTCCGGAGCCGGAACAAGCACCGTGAAACGGGCCTTCGAACACATCTTCACCCGCGAAGGCTTGCATCCTGCGGTCGTGGAAGGTGACAGCTACCACCGCTACGAGCGGGGCCCCATGAAGGAGGCCATGCAAAGGGCGTTGCAATCCGGTGAGAACTTCTCCCATTTCGGCCCCGAGGCCAACCTTTTTGACAAGCTCGAAGAGTTGTTCCGGGTCTACGGCGAAACCGGGGGTGGTCAGAAGCGCTACTACCTTCACTCCGTAGAGGAGGCTGGCGATCACAACGCCCGTCTTGGCACCAAACTGGAACCGGGCCAATTCACCCCTTGGGAACCGATTGCAGATCAGACCGACCTTCTTTTTTACGAAGGTCTGCACGGCGGAGTCGTAGGCGACGGCTATGACGTGGCCCGTTATGCCGATCTACTGGTGGGGGTCGTACCGATCGCCAACCTGGAGTGGATCCAGAAGATCCAGCGGGACAATGCCGAGCGTGGCTACTCGGCCGAAGCGATCGTCGACACCATTTTGCGGCGGATGCCCGACTACATCAACCACATCACGCCCCAATTCAGCCGTACCGACATCAATTTCCAGCGGGTGCCGACGGTGGATACTTCCAACCCTTTCATCTGCCGCAGCATTCCTACCCCTGATGAAAGTTTTGTGATCATCCACTTCCGTCGCGGAGCTCGCGAGAAATGGGGCATTGATTTCCAGTATCTGCTCCGCATGATCCACGACTCCTTCATGTCCAGCCCCACCAGCCTTGTTGTCAACGGCGGCAAGATGGGTTTTGCCATGGAGATCATCCTGACCCCGATCATCCATCGCATGCTTGAGGAAAAGAAGAGCGCTGCTTGATAGGCGCCAGAACGAACCTTTCGCACCTACACTTGCTGCCAAGGTCGGGTGATCATCGGTCACCGTCCACCTATCGTCTCCTCCCCCGCCAATCCAGGCTCCGGTAACCCTGGTACTCCTCTGTCTCCCTCTTTCCTGATCGGCCCCGCTCGATCGTTGGATGGGAATCAGACGGCTGGTCGCCAGGCGGATCGAAATAGTGAGGTGAGCGCGGTTCCCTGGGCCGTGACTCCCCTGAGGCTGGATCGCATCAATAGTCGCGAACTGTTGAGCTCGGCTCGCCAGGTTTATCACGCCTTTCTCTCCACAGGTCCTACTGGCGTTGAACCGGCCGGCGTCGTCATGGTGGGTGAAAGTCGCCAGGGCCGGGTGGTATTTGATCTTCCGGTGCTGCTGCCTCAAGAACAGTTCGTGCCCATTGATTGGTTGCGGGGTCGGAGCCAAACCCGTTCCCGCTCTCCACGGGGCGGCACGCCCCGTTGGACCATCTAACTTCCATGGCCCTTTTCATGACGCTGGCCCCTGCCCTGATAACTGCCCTGGTGGGGGCGGCGGTGGGAAGTTTTCTTAATGTGGTCACTTGGCGATTACCGCGCCAGGAATCCATCCTCTGGCCCTCAAGCCACTGCCCCCGCTGCGGCACCACCTTGGCCTGGTGGGACAACGTGCCGGTTCTCTCCTGGGTGCTGTTGCGGGGTCGCTGCCGGTATTGCAAGGCCCCCATTTCAAGTCGGTATCCGTTGGTGGAATCGGCCTGTGCCCTGTTGTGGCTGATCACCCTGCTGGCCCAACCAGCGGCCATGGGTCCTGCCCCGGATGCCTTGTTGCTGTTGCTAGCCGGTTGGATCTTGGTGAGTTGGCTGATTCCGCTGGTGCTGATCGATCTAGACAGCCTCTGGTTGCCTGAACCCCTCTGTCGCTGGGGGCTTGTGACCGGCTTGGCCGTGACGGCCATCCTCGGTTTTCAACAAGGTCCGACGATCGGCCGCTCGTTGCTGTTCTCCCATCTTCTGGCGGCGGCTATGGGGCTCTTGGGTTTCGAGCTCTGCAGCGCCTTGGCCGCACGTGCCTTCGGCAAACCGGCATTGGGATTGGGGGACGCCAAGCTGGCGGCCCTAATGGGTGCCTGGTTGGGGCCGTTGGGACTTGGATTGGCGGTGGCCCTGGCGGTGATTTCCGGTGGTCTGATCGGCCTGCTCGGGCGTCTGACGGGCCGGCTGAGGCGGGGCCAGGCCATGGCTTTCGGCCCATTCCTGGCCGCCGGTACCCTGGCGGTCTGGTGGGCTGGCTCCCGCTTCTGGCTCGATCTACTGCTGCCGCGCCCTTGAAGCGGTAGCTCCAGGTTCTTTAATGGCTGATGGTTCCTTCCAGTCCTTGCCCCCCCGATGTCGCTGTTCGACTGGTTTGCTGATCGCCGCAAGAACGCTCCGGCGGTGCGGCCTAACCAGGCTCCCGAAAGTGATGAGGGCGATGGCCTCTGGAGCAAATGTCCCGAATGCGGGGAGGTGGTCTATCGCAAGGACCTGATCGCCCATGCCAGCGTCTGCAAGGCGTGCGGCTACCACAACCGCATTGACAGTGCCGAGCGCATCCGGTTATTGGCCGATGAGGGCAGTTTCGAGCCTCTGGACGTTGAGATGTCCCCCACCGATCCCTTGGCCTTCAAGGATCGGCGCAGCTACGCCGATCGCCTGCGCGACGCCCAGGCGGCAACAGGGTTGCGAGATGCCGTGGTTACGGGCTTGTGCCGGCTGCAGGGATTGCCCCTGGCCCTGGGGGTGATGGATTTCCGCTTTATGGGTGGTTCGATGGGGTCTGTGGTGGGCGAAAAGCTCACACGGCTGGTGGAAGAGGCCACCGTTCGCCGCTACCCATTGATGATTGTTTGTGCCTCCGGTGGCGCTCGCATGCAGGAAGGCATGCTCAGTCTCATGCAGATGGCGAAAATTTCCGGGGCTCTGCAGCACCACCGCCAGGCCAGGCTTCTCTATCTCCCCCTGCTCACCCATCCCACCACCGGTGGGGTGACTGCCAGCTTTGCGATGCTGGGCGACCTCATTTTGGCCGAACCCAAGGCCCTGATTGGTTTTGCCGGACGGCGTGTAATTGAACAGACCCTGAGGGAGAAGCTGCCCGAGGGATTCCAGACGGCCGAGTACCTGCAGGATCATGGTTTTGTCGATGCCATCGTGCCCCGCACCGAGCTGCGATCCACCCTGGCTGTCCTGCTTGATTTGCACGGGGTGGTGCGCCAGCCCATGCCTGTGGCCCAATGACACCTTCATTTTGGACTGGGTTGTGGGGGCTGGTTAGCCGGGGGGCTGTCTGGCTGTTTTTCGGCCTGTTGTTGTTGCCAGGGGCCTTGGTGCTCAGTCCGGCTGGGCCGGTCTGGGCGGGTCCGGTGGCCTGGCAAGAGCTGCCCGCTAGCGCCGAGGGCCGCCAATGGTGGGATTCGGGCAGCCTGCGTCTTTCCCGCCAGGGAAATTTGACTGTTTTGAGTCGCTTCCAGCCGGCGCCGCAGCCTGCCCCTGACGCTGCCGCCGCGCCCCCGGCAGGGGCGGCGGCAGAACCGACTGTTGGCCAAGATCCTGGCCCTCAATCGCCCCGACAGGCGCCTGGGATCCTTTATGTGATGGAGCTGGACTGCGATCAGGCCCTTTACCGAGATTTGGCGGTCAACGGCTTGCCCCGCTGGGGTTCCCCGTGGCAGCCGGCCGGGCCCGATGATTTGGTGCGGCGTCTCCTCAAAGAGGTCTGCGCCGCCGGGGCCAACCTGCTTCAGGTTCAGGAGCGGTCCCTTGGTTGAGCCCGTTGCCAAGGGACCCCTGCGGGTCGCCGTTGCCGGGTTGGGATTTGGTGCAGCCGTCCATCTGCCGGCCCTGCGCAATTGCCCAGCTACCGAGCCTGTGGCCCTTTGTCACCCGCGCCAGGAGAGACTGGACGGGATATGCCGTGCGGCGGAGCTACCTGGCTTTACGGATTTTGAGGCGATGCTGGCCGATCCCTCCATAGACGCGGTGGTGATCGCCACACCGCCCGCCGCTCGTTTTGCCCTGGCCCAGGCGGCGCTGCAGGCCGGTAAACATTTACTGCTTGAAAAGCCGGTGGCCCTCCACAGCGACCAGGTGTTGGCCTTGCAAAAGTTGGCCTTGCAACAGGGTTGTGCTGTGGCTGTGGATTTTGAATATCGGGCCGTGCCTTTGTTCCAGCAATTGGCGGCCCTGCTGGCCCAGGGGGCCCTTGGCGATCCATGGCTTATCAAGCTCGACTGGCTAATGAGCAGTCGGGCCGACGCCAGCCGCCCTTGGAGCTGGTATTCCCAAGCGGCTGCCGGTGGGGGGGTGCTGGGGGCCCTGGGCACCCATGCTTTTGACATGCTGCATTGGCTCATCGGCCCGAGTCGCCGTCTCCAGGCCAGCCTTAGTACGGCGATCGGCGAGCGGCCCCTGGCAGGTGGTGGTCCCATGGCCACCGTCGATGCTGAGGACATCGCTCTGGTGCAGCTCCAATTGGAGGATGGTTGGGGCCGAAGGGTGCCAGCCCAGCTCAGCATGGCCTCGGTGGCCCGTCACGGGCGCGGCTGCTGGCTTGAACTCCATGGCAGTGAGGCCACCTTTGTGCTGGGCTCTCCCAACCAGGCGGACTATGTCCATGGTTTCCGGCTCTGGCGAGGACAGCCAGGGGAGCCGGGACTGACTGAATTAATGCCGGATCCGGCCATGGCCTTCCCCCAAACCTGGAGTGATGGCCGGATCGCGCCTGTGCAGCGGTTGATCAGCTGGTGGGCGGCAGCAATAAGAGAGGGGCGTCCGATGGTGCCGGGCCTGGTGGAAGCTGCAGCCAGCCAACGTTGTTGCGACGCCTCCCGCGAAGCGGCGGCTGTGCAAGTAGTGCTTTAGCAGCGAAAACCAGAGACCAATATCATTTATTTAACCCCTTCAATTCGATCTTCGATCTCCTGGTAAATTTCCTGCAACTGAGCTATATTCTCTGCGCTGGTTTCCCAGTAGCCACGTCCATTGACTTCTAGAAGTGTGCTGATAATTCTACGGAAGCTGTGGGGGTTCAAATCCATCAGCCGCTGGCGCATTTCGGGATCATTGATGAAAGTATCATTGGCTTCTTCATAAACGAAATTATCCACGGCGCCACTTGTCGCGCTCCAGCCCAGAGTAAAATTGAGCCTTTTGGCTACTTCCCTAACTCCTTCATAACCAGAATTCAGCATGCCTTCGTACCACTTAGGGTTTAGAAGCTTTGTGCGGGAATCAAGCCGGATGGTCTCGCTCAAAGAACGCACTTGGGCGTTGGCAGTGGTGGTATCAGCGATATAACTAGTCGGCGCCTTGCCATCATCGCGTAATCCAGCAATCAATTTGGTGGGATCGGAATCAAAGTAATGGCTCACATCTGTGAGGGAGATTTCGGCTGAATCGAGGTTCTGGAAGGTGACATCGGCGGTTTTCATGGCCGACTCGAACACGTCTCGTTTTTGATTCATCTCGCCAGGATTGTCGGCATTAAATGCAAATGTTTTGCGGGAAAGATACATCTCTTGCAGTTCTCCTTCCTCTTCCCAAGTGCTGTTTTCGACCGCCAAATTTACATTAGAACTGTAGCTACCGCTCGCATTGGAGAAAACCCGCGTGGCAGCTTCGCGCAGGGAAATACCCTGTTCGGCAGCTTGGTCCTGACTGTGCTTGCGCACAAAATTCATTATAAGAGGCTCATCAGCCTCGGCCGCCATTTTAACGCCTTGGTCGATCAGGGCCATCTGATTAATAAAAAGATCTCGGAAGACACCGCTACAATTCACCACCACATCGATACGGGGGCGCCCTAGTTCTTCCAAGGGAATCAGCTCAAGTTTGTTGACTCTACCCAGGGAATCGCTCATGGGCCGCACACCGATGAACCAGAGGATCTGGGCCAGAGATTCCCCATATGTCTTGATATTGTCCGTACCCCAAAGCACGCAGGCAATGGTTTCAGGCCAGGTGCCCTGTTCTGCCTTTTGCCGCTCGATCAACCTGTCCACAACCACCTTTGCCGAAGCAATTGCGGCCCTGGTGGGAATTGATTGGGGGTCTAGGGCGTGAATGTTTTTGCCACTGGGCAACACCCCTGGGTTGCGAATCGGATCGCCTCCAGGTCCGGGCAAAACGTATTCGCCATCGAGGGCCTTCAGCAGGCTCTCCATTTCCATATCCGCGCAAATCTGCTCAAGGCAAAAACGCAGATAGGTGAATTGTTTGTCCAATTCAATTTGGTTGACTTCGCCGAAGCCGGCGCTACGGCAGGCCGCCAGCCAGGGACTGGGCAGCTTGAAACCAAAGCGCTCGAACAGGTCGAAGAACCAGCCGAAGTTACGCCGCAAGTTGACACGCCCATCTTGGCCGGTCACTTGGCGCACCATGGCCCCAACCGCTGCGCGGCAGGTTTCTGTGATGCTGCGGTTCAGTTCGACATCGGCCAAGATGCCATTGTCGTTGGCTTTGTAGATCTCCGCGATCGTGCGTCCCTTGGCTTCCGCTAACAGGCCCGGCAGCGAACGGAGCTCTTCCTCTTCGCGCTCTAGGGCAGCGATGCTCACTAAGGTGGCGATTGCTTCATCGGCGGTGGGGGGTTTGCCAATGGTGTGCAACCCGCAGGGCAATAGCCTGCTCTCGATTTCCATCAGCTGGCGGTAGACCGAGCCGACCACCCCATCCCGTTCGTCCTGGCTCAGTTCGGAGCCGTCGACTTCAGGCAGGTTGACATCTTTATCTAGGTTGCATTGGCGGGCCGTTTCAATGATTGCGTTGACGATCTGGACGCCGCGGGAACTCTCCCGTAGCTGTTGGTAGGAACCGACCAGTTCACCCAATTCTTTGAGACCTTTGTATAGTCCAGCATTTTCTGCGGGCGGAGTGAGATAGCTGATAGTCGCGGCGTAGCCCCGTCGTTTGGCGATGGTGGCTTCGGAAGGATTGTTGGCGGCGTAGTAATAAAGGTTGGGCAGGGAGCCGATCAGGGAGTCGGGATAGCAGGTTTCGCTCATGCCCATTTGCTTACCAGGCATGAATTCAAGGGAGCCGTGGGTGCCGAAATGGAGCACGGCGTCGGCTTGCCAAACTTTCTCCAAATAGGTGTAGTAAGCCGCAAAGCCATGGTGTGGACTAGCGCTGCGGGAGTAAAGCAGACGCATCGGATCCCCTTCGTAACCGAAGGTGGGTTGGACGCCGACAAAAACGTTGCCGAAGTGGCGTCCGTAGATCAAAAGGTTGGTACCGTCGGAGTTGAGATTGCCTGGGGGCTTGCCCCAGTTCTCTTCAAGCCGTCTTGAATAGGGAGTGAGCCGCTCGTACTCGGCCACACTCATGCGATGGGCGATAGCTAGTTCCGGTGCTCCTGCTAGGGCTTCTGGATCCTGGAGCACCGTATCCATCAGGGCCTTGGGGCTGCGGGGCATGTCCTGGACGTCGTAGCCCTTGGCCTTCATTTCTTCAAGAACCCGGTAGATCGAACCAAAGACGTCTAGGTAAGCGGCGGTTCCAACGTTCCCCTTATCTGGAGGGAAGCTAAACACTGTGATCGCCAACTTTTTGGCAGTGCGGGGTTTGATGCGCAGCGAGGCCCAGCGAATTGAGCGCTCGGCGATCGCTTCGACCCGATCTTGGAGGGTGTGGGCTTTGCCGGTGGCGTCATCGCGACCCGAAAGCACGATTGGTTCGATGGCACCATCCAGCTCGGGGATGGCGATTTGCAGGGCGACTTGCACCGGATGTAATCCCAGGTCGCTCTCTTCCCACTCCTGAGTGGTCTGAAAGACCAGGGGCAGGGCCACCATGTACGGCCTGTTGAGCCGGCTGAGGGCTTCGATCGCCTTGGGATGGTCCTGGCGGGCTGGCCCCCCCACCAGGGCAAAACCCGTGAGGCTGACAACCCCATCGACTAAGGGGGTTTCTGGATTGAGAGGGTCGTAAAAGAAGGCGTTGACTGGCTTACTGAAATCCAGGCCACCGCAAAACACCGGAATGACCGTGGCGCCGCGATATTCCAATTCTTGAATCACGGCCACGTAATGAGCTTCATCACCGGTAACGATGTGGCTGCGTTGCAGCACCAGGCCAATGACAGGCCCACGCTTGGCTTTTTCACTGAGATCGCTGCGGCTGCTGTTCCAGTTGAGGTATTCCTTGAGGTCTTCAAACATTCCTGGGGCCAGGGGATGCCAAAGACCCAGATCGGGAAACACAATCGGTTCGGCCACTTCTAATTGGGGACGGCCATCTTCCCCGCGGGGGAAGACGTATTTATCGGCCAGCATCAACAGAAAATTGCGCAGATTGTCTGGTGTTCCTCCAAGCCAGTATTGGAAGCTGAGCATGAAGGATCGGGCATCTTGGGCCTTTTCCACTGGCAGATATTTTAAGACTGTGGGCAAGGTGTTCAGCAGCTTGAGCATCGCGTCCTGGAACCCGGCGCTACCTCCCTTCTCCTTGCGTTTCTTCATGAACTGGGCAATGGCGCTCTTGCTTTGGCCCAGCTGGGCCATCGAAAAAGTGCCCAGCTTGTTGAGGCGCATCACCTCCGGCATAGAGGGAAACACCACTGCTGCCTTGAGGTGGTCGCGGTGGGGTGCAACGGCTTCAACCACCTTTTGAGCAAGATCTTCGATAAAAATCAAGGATGCGATGAAGACATCGGCTTCGGCGACATCTTTGCAAAATTGCTTATAATTTTCTGGATCCCGCAGCTCTTCAATCAGGTAGCCATTTAGTTCGACTGCCAGGCCGCTGTTCTGTTCGTTGATGCTTGTGGCGGCAGTGGTCAGGGCGTTTTGATACTGGGGCTCTAGCACCACATATACGGCCCTCATCAGGGCCCGACCATCGCCATGTTCAGGGCTGACTCGGCGGTTGGCGGAGCGGACCTGGGTAAACATGCAGCCTTCGGTTGAGCAATGTTAAGCAGCCTACGGAGCCCATGGCTGCATTGCGAGGGTTTTGGACAAGGCTTTACGGGCAGGTGGGACCACCAAGGTCTGGCATCTACCGCCAGCGCGATCAGGGCAAGCGATTTTTTGGTGGTCTCCCTGTTGCACCAAGGGATTGGCTCGGTGTCAAGGCTTCAGACTTAGCGCCTGGGTGGGAGCCATGGGCCGGCTCCCATAGGCTTTGCTGCAGAGTCCCGTTAGTGCTCATGCCTCCTCGTCCAATCCCCGTGGTGGTGGCCGGTGCCCTTGGCCGTATGGGGGCTGAGGTGGTCAAGGCTGTCAGCACTTCAGGGGATTGCGTCCTGGTAGGGGCGATCGATACCACTGCGGCCAAGGAGGGCGTTGATGTCGGCGAGGAATTGGGCTTAGGGCTCCTGGATGTGGCCGTCACTGCCGATTTCGAAGGCTGCCTTTGTCAGGCCAGCCAAGCCGTGCGGCAGCACGGGCCCGAAGGGGCCGCCGTGCTCGTGGACTTCACGCACCCCAGCGTGGTCTTCGAGCACACGCGGGCCTCGATTGCCTATGGGGTGCATCCGGTTATTGGCACCACGGGTCTGGCTCCGCAACAGCTGGCCGATTTGGCGGAGTTTGCGGCAAAGGCTGGGATCGGTGGAGCCGTCATCCCCAATTTTTCGGTCGGCATGGTGCTCCTGCAGCAGGCCGCCGCCGCTGCCGCCCGTTTCTATGACTTCGCCGAACTCACCGAGCTGCACCACAACCGCAAAGCGGATGCCCCCAGCGGCACCTGTATCAAAACAGCCGAGTTAATGGAGGACCTGGGTAAGTCCTTCAACGCGCCCCAGGTTGAAGAGCATGAAACCTTGATGGGCAGTCGGGGTGGCCTGCGTCCCAGTGGCCTGCGGCTGCATTCGCTGCGATTGCCTGGTTTGGTGGCCCATCAGGAGGTCCTGTTCGGAGCACCTGGAGAAACCTATACCCTGCGCCACGACACGATCGACCGCAGCGCTTACATGCCTGGGGTACTCCTTTGTTTGCGTCGCGTGCGCTCCCTGCCAACGTTGGTTTATGGCCTCGAACGGCTGCTTTGATGCCTTGACCGCCGCCGGCGGACCCTGCCCCCGATGCTGATTCCCCTCAACCCAGACCAATTGAGCCGCCTGATTCCCGCGGTGGCTACTGGTCCCCAGTTCAACGCCTGCAGTCGCGAACCGCGGCAATTGCTGCAACGGGTGCTGATTTCCACCATCGGCGGTGTGATTTCTCTTTTGATCAGTCAGACCCTGTTGTTCTCCAGTTCCTTGGGTCCGGTGTTTCTGGTGATCGGTGTCGTCCTGGGTCTCTTTTTCCTCTGGGGGCCGATCCTGGAGGCGGGCCGGCGCAACGCTGTCCTGCGCCGTTATCCCTCTGCGGCTTTGTTTGAAGGGGAAATTGGGGATCTTTTCACCCGGGAGGTGGTGGAAGATCGGCGCGAGCAATCCGACCAGAGCGGCCGCCTGGAGATGGTCGAAAATCGCCGTACCTGGCTCTGCCTGGACCTGGAAGACGAGGATGGTTACCTGGGCAGGTTGCGCTTTCCGATGGAGAAAGCCCACCAAGCAATTCGCCGCGGCATGGTGGTGCGACTGGTGGTTTTGAGTGATCGCCGCGATTTTTCCAGGGTGGGGGCCTTGAGTGATGCCTGGTTGCCCCAGCCCAAGCTCTGGGTTGGCGAATACCCCTATTTGCTGCGGTCGGCTTTCGAGGACCTCTGCCTGCGCCGCCTGCGTTGAGCTAGGGGTTCCGCAGTTTCGCAACATTGTGTTACAGTCTTCGTAACACTTCGAAAGGAATCAATCCATGTCCTCCTCCGCAGCCCCAGTCATTCGCGGCGCCACTGTCACCACCGAAGACGGTGGCCGACTCAATGCTTTTGCCGCCGAGCCCCGCATGGAAGTCGTAGCCGTCGAAAACGGCTGGGGTTTCCACGAACGGGCTGAAAAGCTCAATGGCCGCATGGCCATGCTCGGTTTCATCGCCCTCTTAGCCACTGAATTTGCCCTAGGTGGCGAGGCTTTCACCCGCGGATTGCTGGGTTTGGGCTGATCCCCTTTTGGTGGATCCAATTCCACTAGCCTTTCCACCCGCGCCTCCAGGGGCGCGGTTTTTTATGCGTTTTTTCTGAGTTTTGCCATGGGGGCCAGATTGTCAGCCAGGGTGAATGGCGCCGGACCAACAGGTGCCCTGGCTGCCCTGGCTTTAGCAGACGCCGGCTGGCGCGTTCAGCTCTTCGATCCGCTTCCCAGGCAGCGACTTTTGGGGATCCAACGCGCCTATGCCTTCACCCATTCCAGCCGCCGCCTGCTGCAGCGGCTTGGCCTTTGGGAGGCCTTGGCGCCCGAGCTAAGCGGTTTTTCCCAGCTCCATCTTGTCGATGGGGCTCTGGGCCGTTCGGTCGGCTTCCGTTCCACTGACCTCGGACCCCTGGCAGCTGCCGTTGGTTGGATCGGCAGCCATGGCCCGCTGATGGCCCTGTTGCTTGAGCGCCTTGAGGCCAACCCTGCCGTTGCGGTGGTCTTGGGGGAAAGGTCATGCCCCCCAGCCCCCCCCGGCCAGGGGGAGGTCTTCGATTTGGTGGTGGCAGCGGATGGGGCCGATTCCCCCACCCGCCGTCAACAGGGGATTGGCCAATGGCACCATTCCTATGCCCAGGCCTGTTTGACGGCCCAGGTGGGCCTGCGGGGGGCTGCGGCTGACCAAGCCTGGGAGATCCTGCGCCCTGAAGGACCTTTCGCCGTGCTGCCCATGGGAGCGGGTCGTCATCAATTGGTTTGGAGTGCACCGGCCTGGCGCTGTCGCAAGCTGGAGACTCTGGGCGATACGGCCTTTCTCGATGCCCTGGTTGGGCCCCTGCCGGAGCATCTGCAGCCGGAGGTTCTCTTCGATCAGCCCCGCTGCTTTCCTGTCACCCTGCAACTGGCCAAGCGTCTGCAACGAGGCAACACCGTTCTGGTCGGAGACAGCGCCCATCGCTGCCATCCGGTAGGGGGGCAAGGCCTCAACCTGGGCTGGCGTGATGTTGAGGCGTTGATGGACCTGGCCGAGAAGGTCAGTGCTGGTCGACTGGCGCCGGGCCGCCTTGGCGCCGCCTACGGCCGGCGCCGTTGGCCCGATGTACTGCTCACCCTTGCACTCACAGATCTACTTGTGAGGCTGTTCTCGAATCGTCAGCCCTTGCTGCTTCCGCTGCGGGCCCTGGCCTTGACCGCTCTGCGGCATTCTGCTCGGCTGCGCAGACTAGCCCTTGTTCCCATGACCATGGGGCCTTTGTCCGCCCCGTTTCGCGCTTCCGTTCCTGATGCCGGCATCCCTGGGGGAGTACCAGCCTTCTCAGGCCCCGCGGAGCCATGGTGATCAGTAGTTCCCCCCAGCCGCCGCCGGCCCAAGGGTTGTTGCGTTTCTTGCGAAATCAACTGGGCCTCAGTGAGAGCGCCATCGCCATGGGAATCCGCCAGTCCGAGGTCGAGCAGGCGCCGCTGCCGGTGGTGCTTTGGCGCTTTGGGCTGATCAGCCTGGATCAATTCGAACAGGTCTTGGACTGGCAGGACCAGCAGACCTGAGCTGGGCCTCAATAGATAACCAGGGATTCCACAGCCACTCCGCCAGGAAGGCGTTGACGACCGCCCAGGTCGGCCAGTTCGACTACGAAAGCAAATCCCACGATCTCGCCACCGGCTAAACGCACCAGCTGACCGCAGGCTTCGGCGGTGCCACCGGTGGCCAGCAGATCATCGACGATCAGGATCCGGGGGGAATCCTCAAAGCCATCGGCGTGGATTTCCAGACGATCGCTGCCATATTCCAGCTCGTAGTCCACCCCATGCACCTCGCCTGGCAATTTGCCGGGCTTGCGCACGGGTACGAACCCCAGGCCCAGGGCCGTGGCCAGGCTGGTGCCCACGATGAAGCCCCTCGATTCGATCCCAACGATTAGGTCGGGTTTGAGTCGCTCGGTGATTTCGGCCAGTTGGCGCACCGTTTCGCGCCAGCCGGCAGGGTCGCGCATTAGGGGCGTGAGATCCCGGAACAGGATGCCGGGCTTGGGAAAATCAGGGATATCGCGGATCCAGCGGCGCAGGTCGGGGCTGGCGGAGCTGCTGGTCATCTCAGGAGGACGGGGGGCAAGCCGGCGGTCGGCGGTGACGAACGGCCGTCGGCGCTGGCATCATCGCAGCCATGAGCCAGGCATTCACCCAATCCCTCCCTTCACGCCCCCTTTCCCGCCGGGGCATCGAGCGTCTTGACCTGATGCTGCTGTGCACCGAGGCCCTCGATTTCAATGGCGGTGAGGCGATGGTTTGGATGAGCCAGCAACTTGGCTACGGCGAACTCTTCCCCAATCGGGTGGAGTTGTGGAAGCGTCGCTGCCATAATCCCCTGCGTCGAGCCTGCCGACGTGGTTCCCTGGAAACCAAGGAGACCGATGCTCTGATTCAGATTCTCTGCACCATGGCCGATCGTCTCTACCCCATGTTGCGGGGACTCCTGTCCACGGCTGAGTCTCCTGCAGTTATTGAGCAGCGCTGGCAGCTTTTTCAATCGCGTCTCTCCGACCTCCTGCGCGAGCGCATGAACCCCCGCCGCAGCAGCGTCAAGACCCTCCTTGATCCCGAAAGCGGCCATCGTCAACGGCGTGCCTTGATTCAAGCCCTGGCCCTTGGCGCTGGCCCCGGCGGCTTTGAGCGGCTGCGGGCCTGCCTGATCGATGGGGTGGCCTGATACCAACCTCTGATGAAACAGACCCTTGCCTACTCCCAGCAAAGCTGCGTCTTAAAACTGGAAGGCTTTCCAGATGTCTCCGCTGGCCATTCCCCTGACACTTTGGGGATCATCACGAACTGGACCCTGGATTGGGCTGGACGCCCCCAGTTGGAGGGTCGACTTGACCACTTGGTGGAGCTGATCAACGTGGTGTTGCCCTACGCCCGTTATTTGATGAGTGGGCTTGCTCGCCCCTTTGGAACGCCAACCCAGCCGGTCGAGATTGCCCCTGCGGGTCCCGGGCAGCATCTTTTGCTGCTGCGTAGTGGTCAGTCGGGTGTTGGCCCCCTGGAGGTGCACCTCGACGACGCCGAGCTGGCTGATCTGGTCCGGGTCCTGGACAGCCTGCGTCTCGATCCCCGTCTGCATCTGCAGCCACCCCTGCCCCAACCATTGGCTCAACCGCTGCGCCGCCGCGAACTGCGTCAGGCCGAACCCCTGGCTCAGCGCCTGGCCGCCCCGCTGGGCGGACTGGCGGCCCTCGTCCTCACGGCGGGACTCTCCTCCCTGGCTCCCCTGCCGGCGCCGGCTCCGCAGCGGCCGGCCAGCAACGCTGCCACGACCGCACCTGAACCCACTGGATTAATTCCAGACCGTTCCGCCCCCTCCCCTATGCCCGCCGCCCCCCGACCTTTATTCACTCCCACTCCTCCCCCTCCTCCCTCGGCCCCTGCTGATCGCCCCTGAGGGAGACCTCCAGGTCTTTGGGGAGCTTGCTCCTACCCTGATTTAATCCTGGGAGTCGTAGCTGTGGTGATGAGCTGGTCCGAACTGCGCCGCCGCGTCACCCGGCTCGGGGCCAATCTTGATGTCGTCGTCCGCAGTGATCCCGAAGTCTGTGGCCTCAGCGGTGACCGTTTCCATCTTTCGCTGCATCACGGCGGCCAGGGCGATTGCACAGTCCACGACCTGTCTCTGATTGATTGCCCCAACGAGTTGGTGCTGATGGAATTTGAGCGTTGGATGCGAGGGGCCGGCCATCTGCTGGAGCCCTGAAGGCCTGCGTTCCTCCGCCCAGCCATGTCCCTACCCCGTAGCTCTCGCAACCTCCACCTACCCAATCCCACCTTGGGGGTGCCTGACCGCGGTTCGCGACCGGTCCGGCGTAGGCGTATCAGCCGCCTCCGTCAGGTGCTGATGGGGCTGCTGCTGGTGAGTGCAGGCATGGCCCTGCTCCTGGCCCTGCTGCGGTTGCCTTCCCAACTGGATACGGTGCTGCTGGTTAGCACCGCCATCGCCAATCTCATCAAGGGGTTGACCCTTATGGGCCTGGGCCTGCTGCAGTTGGCCGGGGTGCTGGCCGTCGCCCTGGTCGCCCTATTGGCGTTGCTGCTTCTGGGTGCAGGCCTGAGCCGCTGGCTACGGGCCCTGGCCCCCAATTCTGCCTCCCAGGCTTCAGGGCCCAGGGGAAAGCGCCGGGGGCCTCCAACCCGTGAACCCCAGCCGCTACCGCCGGAGTTTGAGGGGGATCCCAGCTTGCAATGGTTACAGAGCTTGCGGGATGGTGGCAGTGGACCCCGCTTCAGGTGATGCCCCAAGCCGCCGCCCGCCCCTGATGGACCCCCTCATCGCCGCCCTGCTAAAACCGGCCGCCTACGACCACCCGGTGCAACGGGTCCAACTGTTGGAAACCCATATTTCTTGGATCTTATTGACCGGTTCTTTTGCCTACAAATTGCGCAAGCCGGTGCAACTCGGTTTCGTTGATTTCAGCACCGCCGCCCGGCGCCGCCAGGACTGCATCGAGGAAGTCAGGCTCAATCGCCGTCTGGCCCCTGACATCTACCTCGGCGTGCGTGATATCCATGGCCCGCCGGATCAGGCCCGATTCCATGGACCTGGTGCGGTGATTGAGGCGGCCGTACAGATGCGCCAATTCGACCAGGAGGCCCTACTTCCCCTGGTGCTGCAGCGCCAGGGTTTGGACGATTCGGCCATCGATGCCCTGGCCCAGCGTCTGGCGCTTTTCCATGACGCCGCCGCCGTGGCTCCGGCAGGGGGGGCCTATGGCTCGGCGGCCATGGTGATTGCCCCGGCCCTCGCCAATCTGCAGGTGCTGGAGGAGTCCGCCGCCATGGCCGAACTCGATCCCTTGCGCCATTGGACCGAAACGACGGCTGAACAGCTCACACCGCTCTTCCAGAAACGTCTCGCCGCTGGCCTGGTGCGGGAGTGCCATGGTGATCTGCACCTTGGCAACATGGCCCTGCTGGCCGATGAAATTGTTGTTTTCGATTGCCTCGAATTCAATGAAAGCCTGCGCTGGATCGATCCGATCAGCGATATGGCCTTTCTGGTCATGGACCTAGAGCAGGTCGCTCAGCCCCGCCTGGCCGCCCGTTTGCTTAATGGCTGGTTGTCTTGGGGTGGTGATTACGGTGGTCTCCATCTTTGGCGTTGGTATCTCACCTATCGCGCCCTCGTGCGCGCCAAGGTGACTGCCTTGCGGCTTGCCCAGCTCCAACCCCCAGATTCCCCTGACAGTGGCCCAACCCTTCAGCTGCGGACCCAGCTGGCCGGTTACCTAGCCCTGGCCCGCCAATGCTGCAAACCAGCAGCACCCCAGGTCGCCATGGCTGAAGGCACCATGCCCCAGGCCCTGCTCATCTGTCATGGAGTCTCCGGCAGCGGCAAGAGCCACCTGGCCCGGCAGATCTGTGACAGGGCTGGTTGGATCCACCTGCGCTCCGATGTCGAGCGGCGGCGCTTATTTGGCCGGTGGGGGGTCCCGGGTGGTCCCCGCTGGTCCGGCGAACCGGGGGCTGATGCCTACGACCCGGCCGTGAGCCAACACCTTTACGAGCAACGGCTGCCTGCCTGCGCCGAGGCGATCCTGGTGGCCGGCTACAGCACTGTGGTCGATGCCACCTTCCTTAAGTCCAGTCAGCGGGCCGTGATGGTTGCCCTGGCCCGGCGTTGCGGCATTCCCATCGTGATTCTGGCTTGCTGCGTCAGCCCCTCGTTGGCCCGTCGTCGCTTGGCAGAACGTCAGCAGCAGGGTGGGGATGCCTCAGAAGCCAATGCTTCAGTCCTGGAGCACCAACTCCAGGACCAGCAACCTTTTACTCCAGAGGAAGGTCCATTGGTGCTGAATGTGGATATGACAAACCCCTTCGATTGCGAAGGCTTCTGGTCCGAGCTACAAAGTTTGCTTGTTAACAGAAATTGCCAAGCACCCCTTTAGAACCACTCATTGATGGCTTCTGCAGCGGTATTGATATTTTCTTCCGGTGTGCTGCGCTCAAAGTGAATGGTGATGTTGCGCTTTTGTTCACCGTCTGCGGCCCAGGCTTCAATCGGATAGAGCTGTTGGCCGTCGCGAAAAGGCACCTGAATGCGGAAGGTGCCATCGGCTGAGAGGGGCACCTCTTCGCCGCCAATGGATAGGCGGGCCTGGGGGTCAGTGGCGCCGTAGACGATCAGTTCGGCGTCAGCCACCAGCCAGAAGGAGCGGGGGCGGGCGGGAACGCCACCGCGTCCCGATTCCTGGCGTCCGGAGGCCCAAAGGCCCAGGCCTGAGGCGTTTAGGGCGGCGCCAGTGGGTGAGGAATCACTGTCGAGGCCAAACTCATGGAAGGCCTCGGAGCCGCGCCCGAGGCGGCGCCAGTTGGCGGTGGCGCTTTGATACAGGCGTTCGTGCAGGCCGGAGTCGGCGAAGTCGGTGGGCTCTGGGGAGGGACTGGCCGGTTGGGGCAGAGAAGCGGGAAGTGAATCCAGGGAGAAGGGCACGAATTGATCAAGGATCTGCTCGCTGGGGAGCAGGGAGGGGACGCGGGCGACGGCGGAGGAGGCGAGGGAAATCCAGCCACCTCCCGCTTTTTTGCGATAACCAAGCTCGACGCGGTAGTCGCGATCGGAGAGGGGAACAGGTAGGTACCACTCGGTGGCATGGCTATCGACGACCACCTCCTGGAGGGTGTGGGGGTGGGAGGAGCCGCCCTGGAGGCCGGTGACATCGGCGACGCGCAGGGCTAGTTGGGAAGCCCCGGCTTCGAGGGCGAGCTGCCGATCGCTGTCGGCAATTTCCCAGAACACGTAAGCCCACTGGGGATCGCGGGGGAGGAAGACGACGCGGGTTTCCGGCTCAGGCAGGGCGGGGTCTTCTAGCTGGGCCTCCAAGTCGTCGGTCTGAATAAATTCGTTGGCGGGCTCTGCGTATTCCGACCCAAAAGAAGCGGCAACAATGGGTTCAGTCGGTGTGGGAACGCTGACCGAGTCCTGATCGGAATCTGCCGCGTAACTGCCGACCTTGAGGACTGTTTGTTCTTCATAGCTGCCCACCACAAGGGGGCGATCCACTGCAGCTTCGACTGTTGCTACTGGCGTCGTTTCCTTGCTGACTGGGGTCGAGACAAAGTCTGAATTGGGGAGATTGGTGCCATCCCCGTCGAGCTCAACGCCAGTTCTGGTGAGGCGTTCACCCGATAACTGCTGCTTAACTGGCGCAATTATGTCGTTACTGACCTCGGTGATCCGGGTTTTCGATTCAGCGCTGCTGCGCAGAATCCCCAGCGCTCGGGCCAGATCGCGCAATTGACGCAGGCTGACCGCAGCCAGATTGGAAATCGGGTTTTGGCCTGCCATTCGCATTCGTTCACATTTGGAACCATGATCCGGGATGGATGACGGCTAGGCCCAAACTGTCAGCGGATGGGAACACTTAAGCCCGACGAGCCGGCTGGTTCTCGCCTGGTTCCGCCTTGGTGTTCGCCGGGCTGTCTGGCGGCCAATACCGCTGAGAGGGCCACCAGGGCCGTCAGGCCAGACCAGAGCAGCCAGCGACGTTGGCGCCAGCCCCGCCCCCTTCCTGCTGAAGACCGCCGACTCTGATCATTCACCCGCTGCCCCAAGGGATGGCCGCAGCGGGCGCACACCATCCGACCCGAAAGGCTCCGGTCGGCCCGCACCGCCCAGCTGCCGCACTTCGGACAGGCCATCGCCCTGATTGCTTCGCTTCCGAAGGCATCATGCTCGGCATCAGGCTTCCTGTCTGCCCCAGCGTCCCCTCCATGGTTTTCCGCCCCAGTCCGCCCAAGACCGCGGCGGCACGATGAAGGGGTGGTAGTCGTCCTTGATGGCCTCTCTGGGGGGACTGCGGCGCCTCAGTCAGCCCTATTTCCTGCCCCTGGAGGCTGGCGCCGGCAGCTTCGCCCTGCTGCTGGCCGCCCTGGTGGCGGTGGTGGTCGGTTTGAGTCTCTTGTTGCTGACGGCGGCGATGGCTTTTAGTGCTGCGTGCTCGATTAGGCCACCAGCGCCCTCGATGGGGCGGCGGAGCAGCTGTTGTATGCCCAGCTGTTGCGCCGGCGCATGGGCCTAATCAGCGTGGGTCATCGACCCAGCCTGCGGCCTTATCACGATCGCCTGTTGGAGCTGGATGGGCGAGGGGGCTGGCGGCTGGACCCCCCTGCCGACCCCCCCGTTTTAGTACACGTGTACTAAACTGGGCCACCCTGTGATTGTTGCCCGCCATGGCTGCTCCTTTGTCTGAGGCGGCTGATCCCGGACCCGAGAGGGGATTGTCTTGGTCCGAGGCGGCTGTTTCTTGGTCCGAGTTGGCGCCGGATTGGCCCCTGGGGGTGCCCGTTTGCCTGCGGGATCCGCCGCCGGCCCTGCTGGGGGCGCTGGTGGCAGGACCGGTAGCCGCCGGCTTTCCGAGTCCGGCCGATGACTACGTCGAAGCCCGCATTGATCTCAACATCGAGTTGATCCCCTCGCCGCTTTCCACTTTTTTCATGCGGGTGGCCGGCGATGCCATGGGCGGCGACGGCATCCTGGAGGGCGATCTGCTGGTGATCGACCGCAGTGTCAGCCCCTGTCCCGGGCGGGTGGTGGTGGCGGTGTACGAAGGCATTTTTGTGGTGCGGCGCCTGGCCCAGCGCCAGGGAGGACTGTGGCTGCTGGCCAGCGATGGCGCCACACTGCCGATCCCACTCCAGGCGGAGGGGGCCGGCGGTGCGGAGCTGTGGGGGGTGGTGATCCATGCCGTGCACCACCTGGCCGGTGCCCCTTCCCGGCGCCGCTGAGAGGTGCGGGGCCATGCTGGGAAGCAAACGTTCTGGGGCTGGTGCCAGCCCAACCGCGACGGCATGAGTCCAGACCCCCTGCCCAGCTTGAGCAGCCCCGAGCTCGAAACACTCCTGGCGGCCCTCGATCCCCGCCTCGATGGCTTCGGCGCCGGCGATTCCTGCCTCGATGATGCCAGCGCCTTCCTGGAGCGGCTGGCGGGATCGGCAGAGCGGCAAGGACCGGACTCTGGCGAAGCCGATCCGCCGGCTGGTTTGCTGCAGCAGTGGCTTGCCATCTGGCGGGAAGCCGGTGGCAACCGCCAGACCCTGGCCCTGTTGGTGGCGACCCTGTTGGCCGAAAGGGGTCAGCCCCCCGCCGCAGCGGAGTCGCTGCTGCCGGCCCCCCAGGACGATGGGCCCTGAGGCTGGGGGCTGGGGGGACTGGGGTTCTGGGGCTGGAGAGCTGGTTGTAAGATCTTGGGTGGGTCGCTAGCTCAGCGGTAGAGCAGTCGGCTCTTAACCGATCGGTCGTCGGTTCGAATCCGACGCGACCCATTTCCCCATAGCCTTGGCACTAGAGATCGCCCGGGGATAGGGGATTGCGCCAGTTGAAGCAGGGCAGCGAAAGTGGAACAGGGCCTGGCTTCTGGATGTAAGGGTGTGATGAGCTAATTGAGCCGTCTTTGCAACCTTACTCGCCGTGAGCTGAAGGGTCGCGCGGCTGGGAATTGTTGTGGCTACGGCATCCACCTAGGAACATTGCCTCGCGAATGTCTCCTTGGTGAGAGCCATTGGCACGCTACATGTAGCGTAGGAAGCGAAGACGGCAAGGAGGAGTTCGCGGGGGAAGAATGCAGGAGTTTAGGCCCGGAATTTGCTTAGGAATTGTCCGGCCGGACTGCGTACTTCGGCCACCACCGAAGACGACTGGATTGGGACTCTATAGCGAAAGACAAGGGAGAGCACTGCCAGTATTCAATACAGAGTCCGAAATATTGCATATCTTGTTGATGACTTCAGTTACTCACATTGCTTTGATTGCTGCACTTCTGCTGAATCCTTGAAGGTGGTCAGATACCAGTTTGCATCTCAGGCAGAGGTTGGTTGCGATGGGAGCCTTAGCGGCTGAGATATGAGAAGCGGACTGGCTGGCGGTACCCAGCTTGGGGTCCTTTGCTAAGGAACGGTCGCCACTGCTCCTGCTTTTGGTAAGGCCCAGCCGTTGGGACGACCCAGCCAACCCTGCGGTTCTTGCTGGGAGAGCTAGCTAGCAATCCCTCTGCTAGTATTAACTGATTTACAACCGCAACCATGGCCGCTAACCTGCCTTGGGCCTTGTATTTTCTCGCCACAACCCTGCTGCTGCCTGATGCGGTGCGCGCCCAGGCCTCCCAATCGGGCCTCCCTCCCTCCGGATCTGCAGGCGGCACTCTCCTGAACGGCACTACGGAGGCCCAGCCCCATGGCGACTGGAATGGGACTTATCAGAACATCGGGGTGAATCTGATGTCGGCCAGGCGCACTCAAAATGGTTTTGTTGTTCGGGTCAAGCGTCGTATCAAGCCCGGTGGCGATGCCGCCAAGGATTTTGCCCGCAACATTCCCGTCGTGTCGACCGCGGCTAATTGGGCCACCCTGGGGTTGTTTAAACGGGCCCTGAAATCAGACGGTGAGGCGGTGCGCACCACCTGGTTGGTGATGAACTGCACCAACAAGACCTTCAACGTATCCAGTGATGGCTATTCCTGGCAGAATATCTATAAAGATCCCTACGGTCAGGCCGAGGATCTCTATTTCCATCTCTGCGAATCAAACCAGAAGGACGTTGCGCCCCGCTACCTTAACTTGCCGCCGGCGGAACCCGAGATGCTGCGGGCGGCCCAGGCGGGCAAATAACTCAAACGGCTGCACTTCTTTGTTGGACCCGTAAGTCTTGATGGTGGATGTGGCCAGCCATCCCCATGGCCAGGCAGGGGATCAGCCAGTTCTATGGATTTTTCCACAGTATTGGGGCAATATCACACCTCCTCCAGCTAAATCAGGTTAACCGTCTTGTCGTCCAAGCTCAACTTGGGCCGTGCTGCTAACTCACCCCAAGTGCTGTAGACAATGCCATCACCGCCCACAGTGAAAAGGTCCAGATGTTCGGCGATACGCGAAATCGCCGCCACTTGACCTCCTGCCACGCCGCTTCCAGCGGAGACGTTGAACCAGGCGGCCCAGGGTTGACCCTCAAGCCACCAGCTGCTGTACACCCGGTTGTCGGTGCCGAGAGTGAACAGATCAAGGTGACCGGCATAACGGGCAACTGCCGTGATCGGGGAGCCGGTGCCGCCGGGAGAGGCGATGCCACCCTGTACCTGGACCAACCAGCCCAGCCACTGCTCTGATCCCACCAGTTGCTCATCGTGCGCCCGTCGGCAGCCAAAGGGCGTTGACACCCTTTGGCTGACGCCGATCTTCGCTTCGCCCCAGTACCACGGCTATGCGGTCAGTGCCTTTTTGGTGATTGCGCCGGAGCTGGGCGGGGCAGGATGCCTGGGAAGCGCTAGTGGGCCGCTGCCGGCAGCGGGGCCTGCGGATCGTGCTGGATTTCGTCGCCAACCATATTTCGGATCAACATGCGGCCTTCCAGCAGGCCTTGCTGGCGCCCGATGCCCCCACCCGCCCCTGGCTGCGCTTTCGCACCTGGCCCCACGATTACGGCTGTTTTTTCGACCAGCCCCACCAGCCGGAACTCGATGGCGAGCAACCCGAGGTACGCGAACACCTGATCGTCGCCGCCGTCCATTGGTTGGGGCAGGGCTGCGCTTGCTTTCGCCTCGATTATGCCCATGGCCTCAGCCATGGCTTCTGGTCCCAGTTCCGTCAGGCCAGCCGCCGCGCCGCGCCCGAGAGTGTCTGCTTCGGCGAGGTCACCCATACGCCCCAGCTGGTGCGCAGCTATCGGGGCCGCCTTGATGGCTGCCTGGATTTCATGCTGTGTGAGCTACTGCGGGCCACCTTTGCCCGCAGCGAGATGTCGCTGGCCGCCTTCGCCCGCAACCTGAAGCGCCATCTGGCCTACGCCGGCGGGCAGCTGCTGCTGCCCAGCTTCCTCGACAACCACGACATGAACCGCTTTCTGATTGCGGCTGGCGGAGACATCAGGCGCCTGCGGCACCGAGGTGGGGCTCAGCCAGCAGCGGCCCCTGGGGCGCCTGGAGGAATCCCGGTTGCCCATGCCCCCCCGCGATCAATGGGACCTGGAGCTGCGCCAGTACTACAGCGATTTGATCCAGCTGCGCCGGCAGGTGGCCCCTTTTCGCCAGCCGCCCATGCTGCGCTGGCTGGACGACGGTGGCGGGGCGGCGCAATGGCAGATCGGCGACTTTGATTTGCTCGTCAACTGCGGGGCCGAGCGTTCCTTTGCCATTGGCGCTGCTGTGCCCCTGATGGGTAGCCAAGCGGCGGTGCTTGAGGTGGGTCTAGGGGGCATGCTCAGCCTTCCCACCTGGTCGGCTGGGGTGTTGCGTCAGCGGTGAGCTGGAACCATTTAAATCTTTGCCTACTATTAGTGATTGGCTTGGCCGTGGAAACCAAGACTGATTTTTTTTGCACGGAATTGATAGTATTGTCTGGTTATTTGTGTTGCCTGGACGAAAGCGGGACTGTCTATCTGTAAGCGTGTTAGACACTTTTTTATCCATTGTATCCATCGACGGCAAATGTCTTACATCGATCCAAGCAGAATCAAGCCTTGGCGCCCAGTCCTTTTGGCCGTCATCGCTGCGACAGCTGGCGCGATTTCCTTTTGGCCTGGTGCCCCCGGCATGTCCCAAGGCATGGGCGGGACGGGCACGCTTGGCAATGCTGGAGTGAAGGATGGAATAAGTCAGATGGGAATGATGGGCTATGCGGATCAACGCTTCATCATTATGATGATTCCCCACCATGACGGGGCGATCGCCATGGCCGATCTCGCCCTTAGCCGCGCCAAGAGGTCCGAAATCAGGGCCCTTGCCAAGCGCATCAAGGCTAGTGTGCAGTCCCAGAGATAAACGCTATAATACTGAGTATCTTCTGATGGGAGAGATTCCATGGCCGCTGGCCGTCCGATGCTGCCGCTGGTTCTT
>Ga0207941_1000110_pt1 | contig 25735 bp, 18 predicted proteins | sample LakMenEpi13Sep12_FD_150695 | JGI IMG/M metagenome (GOLD analysis project Ga0207941, IMG submission 150695) | Freshwater microbial communities from Lake Mendota, WI - 13SEP2012 deep hole epilimnion (SPAdes) | ecosystem: Environmental > Aquatic > Freshwater > Lake > Epilimnion/Euphotic zone ...
CGTAACAAGGAAAGTGAGGTTGCAACCTCTGGTTTTGCTTCAAAGTTTGAAGCAACTTGAGATGGTCCGGCGACATTTGTTGAACGAGGAAGTTGCAGCACGGTAATTTTTCCATAGTTATCGCCAGCATCAGCATTAACGATTGCTACTGCAGTTAAGTTCTCCCGGCCACCACGTGGAACAAATGGTGTGTATAGAGAGAAGGTTGGCTTATCTTGTCCTGGAATCTGCATTGTTAAGTAATACGGAGGCTGAACTCCAGAGTTTGCACCAAAGCTAGAGGGATCTAGAGGTACGCGCCAGAAATCTTGTCCGCCATAAAAAGCTTCAGCGGTAGTGACGTGATATGCGCTCAAAATATCTCGCTGTACTCGGAACATATCCTCTGGATAACGAATGTGCGAAAGAAGCTGCTCAGAGATTTCACTCTTTGGCTTAACGCTTCCTGGAAATGCCTTGCTCCAGGTTGCCAGTACTGGGTCTTTTTCATCCCATTGATACAACGAAACTGTTCCATCATAAGCATCTACTGTAGCTTTGACTGAATTTCGGATGTAATTAACATTTCTATCATCTAGTGAAGCAACCGCATTTGCTCGACTTGTAAGGGCATCACCGGTGTTAGCTAAGTTCACAACTCGAGAGTTTGGATAGCCAGCACTTGTTGTATAGCCATCAATAATCCAAAGAATTTTGCCATCGACAATTGCTGGGTATGGATCGCCATCTAAGGTAAGCCATGGCGCAACTTTTGCTACCCGCTCACGTGGATTTCGCTCAAATAAAATTTTAGAGTCAGAGTTAATTAAGTTAGATAACAAAATTCGTTGTTCTTGATATTTAATCGCAAACAGCAGTCGAGTAAATAGTGATCCCATTGGAACACCACCCTTGCCGGTATATGTGTAATTCTTCTGACCATTTGGGGAATTATCATCTGGGTAATCTAGCTCTACCGGATTACCAGTGGCTGGTCCACCAATAATTGAATAATCCGGAACGTTTTCGCCGAAATAAACTCTTGGTTGGAATTCACCTAACCCTTTTGTCGGTGGAATATCACCAATAACAAAAGTTGGCTTACCATCGGCATCAACGGTATTTCCAAAGGCTCCGACCAATCCAAAGCCGTGGGTATATACCAAGTGATCGTTAATCCAGTTTCTAGATGGATTTCCCTCAATATTTAACTCACGAACTGCTACCACTACATCTCGCTCTTTTCCATCGATTGTGTATCTATCAATATCTAAAGAATCAGCAAATGCGTAGTACGGCTTGATTTGTTGTAATTGCCTAAAAGTTGAAGATAAAACATTTGGATCCATTAATCGAATATTTGCAATTGTAGCTGCATCATTTGCAAGCTGACCTGCAGAGGTTGAAACAGTTGCCTGGTAATCCTTGACCTCAACTGAATCTAATCCATAGGCAATTCTGGTTGCATTAATGTTATTTTGAATAAATGGCGCCTCTTTGGTTGACTCTGATGGCTTCACTTGGAATTGCTGAATTGCTGCTGGGTATATTCCAGCGATTAAGACTGAAGCGATGACCATTAATGCCACACCCGCTGTAGGTAATAACCAAGATTTACGAACTATATTTGCAAAAAATAGTAGCGAACAGACCAATGCAATTGCGGCCAGAATTGATTTGGCTGGCAAAAGCGCGTTTACATCAGTATAGGTAAGACCAGTTATCAACCTGCCTTCTTTTAAAGTTAAGGCATAACGATCAAACCAGTAAGCAACTGCTTTTAGTAAAACTAGTAATCCAAGTAGAACTGAAAGCTGTACTCGGGCTGCAACTGTAGTTCTTTCTTCTTTAACTGCTGGTCTAATGCCACCGTAGATATAGTGAACTGCAGCTGCGGCAATCAAGGACAAAATTATTGTCGATATGCCCCAGCCAATTAATGCCTGCCACATTGGCAATCTAAATGCAAAGAATGAAACATCTAAGCCGAACTGTGGATCAACTACACCAAACTCAGTTGAGTTCCTAAATAGAAGCCACTGTTGCCAAAACCTTGAGCCGGCTGTTCCTGCGAAATAAAAGATTGCGAGAAATATTGCAATTGATACCAATTTCTTGATTGGTTCAATTTGTGAGCGATAACGCTCTAAATTATCAGCCTCAACAGCAACTGGAACATAGACAGGTCGTTTTCTAAAAGCAATATAGATATTTGCTGTAATAAATAGTGCTGTTACAAAACCAAAACCCAGAAACAAAAACACTTTTGTAAACAGTGAGGTTTGCCAGACATTTACATAATCAACTGATCTAAACCAAAGTAGATCTGCATAGAAACCACTTAATGAAACCAGGATACTTGCCAAAATAAACAAAATTATGAAAGTAATTGTTAATGGACTAATTCTCCTTCGACCACCGCTTCGATTAGCAAATGGGTTAGGAAAATTGCCACCAAAGCCACTGCCACCGAATGGGTTGTTATTGCGATTAAAGCCGCCACCACCAAAGCCTGAATTACTCATGCGCAGATCTTATCTACTCCTAGGCAATGCTTTTGCAACTTGGATACTGGGCATTATTTGGCATATTCAGTATGGATACCGCCTCAGATAATGTGGCGACCGGCACAATCTTCATACTTTTTGGACCTTTGTTCTTTAGAATTTGATCGACCTCTACTAATTCAGCGCAGTTTTGAACGGGTGTAAAAAATACTTGAACACCTGCCTTCTCAGCTCCAATAATTTTCTCAGCAATTCCCCCGATTGGCCCTACCTGTCCACTAGTTGAAATTGTGCCAGTGCCGGCAATATTTCTTGATCTAATTAGATCCTGCTCAGTTAATTTATCAATGATGCCAAGGGCGAAAATTAATCCACCACTTGGTCCACCAGTTTCTTTAAGTTGAATTTTAACTTCAAAAGGAAAATCATATTTGTTTGTGATTCCAATACCGATAAATGCAGAACCATCTTCTCTGGCTGAAAGCTTTATCTGTTCTTCGATAATCTGTGAGCCTGATCTTAATACTTTGACACTTACTATTTGACCTGGATTTTTATCATCTAAACTTCTGGCAATTTCAGATTGAGATTTATACTTAATATTATCCAGAGAAATTACTTCATCACCGATTTTAAGTACTTTATAAGCGTTGGTTTGCTTATTTACTTGACTGATTATTAATTTTGAATTTAGTTCATATCCTAAGTATCCAAGAGCTGCAGCAGTAGCGCTGACTTGAGAATCTGTCATCTCTTGCACACCAGCACGAATAGAATCTTCAACACTTTCTCCTTGAGGATATATCTCAACTCTTGGCATGACCGCTCTTTCATCACTCATCCATGCATACAAAACATCAAAGCCGGTCATATATGAGTCAGGATCAGTAACCATCACTGAGGTAACAGAAAGCTTTCCAGTGGTTGGATAGATCTTTGTGCCCGAGATAGTAATTGCAGCTCCTAAAATATTTTGCGGATTTCCTGGTGAAAGAATCACATAAGGTGATTTAATAAAAAAGGCTGCAAAAATTAGAGCAGCTACTACTAACTTAGTTGGACCTGGAATCTTTGCTGGAACGGGAAGAAGTGATTTCATTTTTAATTACTTTTTATGCCGAAATGTATTCTGAAAATTCTTGAATTTATTAACTGATCTACTGGTTTGATTATCAAACTTAGACTTGTACTTACTTAGCCATACTCCATACAAAATCGCGCAAAAAACTGCCCCAATGGGGATAACCCACCAGACCAATGCTGAGAGTGGGGCTGAATTCATAGGAATATCATATTGAAAGGGGAAGAAATTGGATGGCAGAATTGTTATAGATAATCAGATATCTTTAATGGCACCAACAATAAAGGAGTGGTAAATGAGTTTTGGTTTTTTACCAGGCGATGGGCAACCTGACTTTGAGGCGCTGCTGAAACAATTCTCAGAAATGGGTATTGACTCTGAAACTATTTCCGATGCCAAATCATTTATTGAAAATATGCAATCTAGTAGCACAACTACCAATCAGAATTTGATAACGCACTCAGTTCTGCGTGATATCGCTAGGAAAATTATTGCCACCAAAGGTGACTTACCAATTGGCGTATCAGATCAAGATCAGCTCGCCCAATCCTTAGCTATTGCTAATACCTGGCTAGATACTGAAATACTCTTTCCGGCATCAACCTTGTCATCAAATAGCGCTTGGTCAAAAGGCACCTGGCTAGATGAATCATTATCTAGTTGGCAGTCGCTAATAGAGCCGCTAGCAACCGGCATGGCTGATGCCCTGGCAAAAGTAGTCACAAACCCAGACACCTCACTTCCTGCTGAATTAGCCGGAGTATCTGATCACTCGCCAGAGCAGCAAGAGGCAATGAAGCAGATGGTAGCTAAATTGCTTAGAAGCTTTATGGGCACCTTGATAGCAAATCAACTTGGGCAAGGAGTTGGGCTGCTAGCCAACTCAATAACTAGCGCTAACGATGTTGCAATCCCACTACTTAAGCCAGAAAGTGGCCCACATTTAATTCCACAAAATATTCAAGAGTGGTCAGATGGCTTGGGAATTGAAAAAACTGAAGTCAATCTGTATTTAGCACTGCGTGAAGTAGCAGCTAGTCGTTTATTTTCGAAAAACACCTGGCTTCATACCTATTTAACAGATGCAATAACAACATATGGCAAGGGAATAACTATTGATGTCGATTCCATTACCCGCCAAGCTGAAGAAGCAATGTCCTCTGGGCAAATTGATATAAATAATCCGCAATCAATTAACATCGCCTTAAACTCTGGCTTATTTACGCCACAACAAACCCCGGCCCAAGAGTTGGCTTTAACTAAATTAGAGATGGCATTGGCTTTAATTGAGGGTTGGATTGATCATGTTGTCTCTGCAGTAGCAAGTGAGCGGATTCCAAGCTTTAATGCATTAATCGAAAATTCCCGCCGCAGAAGAGCAACAAACTCACCAATGCAACAATTGTTTGCAAGCTTGCTTGGATTAGAGGTTTCCCCAAGAAAAATGCGAGAGGCATCAGCTTTTTGGAATGAGGTAAAAAATTTACGGGGCGCAGATGGCCGAGATAAATGTTGGGAAGATCCAGCATTTTTACCAATGCCTAAAGATTTAGCAGATGTAAAAGCATTTTTAGATAGCGTTACAGTTCCAGATGATCTTTCTGGCCTTATCTAAAACAATCAAGTAAAAAGCGAAGCCCCCGGCCGCACATTTCGTATCTGCCTTCCCCTTGCAGATATGAAACGGTTATCCGGGGACTTCGTAGCGCTAACTTAGGTTAATAAATGATGAGAATCAACTTGATATGACCGTTTATGAAGTATTTTTTTAAATATTTTTTCTGCTTTTCCCACCCTATTAAATTTCATCTTAAGATCATCGGTATGCCTAAACCGCTGCATGGCATCAGAGCGCGTAATATTTCATCATCTCTGTGGATTAACCTGTGGAGATATGCCTAATTATGGTGGATAAAAAGAGGTAATGGTGGATAACTTTGAGCAACAAATCCTCTTTGGTGATTTGCTGCCACCAATTGCTCAAATATCTAAACGTAGAAAGAAGAATGAATCTGCTCTGCCAGAGGGCTTGCCAGAGTTTAAGGTAATAAGAAACCAGCGAAGGCGCCGGAGCATGAGTGCCTATCGGCATGCTGGGGTTATTGAGATCCATATTCCAGCCAAGATGAGTAGGCGCCAGGAGCTTGAGGTAATTCCAGAGATGATTGCCATGGTTTTGCGCAGAGAGGCAAAGGAGCGCAAAAGTGATGAGCAGTTACTAGAAATTGGAATTCAATTGCTAAAGAAGTATCTGCCAGATTTTACGACTACGCCAGCCAGTATTAATTGGCGCAATATGAATGAAAGATGGGGCTCTTGCACCACAGTTGATCGAACTATCAGAATTTCTGATCGTTTAATTGGTGCGCCAAGTTTTGTATTAAATTACATTATTTTTCATGAGCTAATTCATCTACAGATCCCAGGCCATGATGATGTTTTTAAAAGTTATTTAAACCGGTATGAGGATCTGGCAAGAGCTGAGGCGTTTCTAGAAGGGTTTGAAATTGGTTGCCAATTTGGTGGATCTGGCGTGATGTCGGCAATAAATATCTAGTTTTGCCCTATTTTTTCACTTTCTTGATTAATATTTAGGATTTTACGCGTGGAAAACCCATGTTGAGCGTGGTGTGGAGGGTATGGTTTTGCTATTCGTACTCTCACGCAGGACTGCCCTGTGTGCTCCCAAGAGTGCGGCAGATGGAGGAAGAAAATGGCTGAAGAGTACAAAGGCGAGGCTTACTGCGTTAAGTGTAAAGAAAAGCGCTCCTTTGAAGGACATGTAAAGGTCTCTGATTCTGGTCGCCGCATGGCACAAGGAATTTGCCCAGTTTGTGGCACAAAGGTAAATCGTATTCTTGGTAAGGCGTAAGTAAGAGTAAACAAAATGTAAAGCGGGGATTGGTAACTTACCAATCCCCGCTTTTTTGTTAACCCTTTCTAGTTAACAGTTGTTTTTAAAATCAGCTAGCAACTGCAATCTTTGCTGGCCGGCCTGGTAGTCGCTTGCTTTGAATTACTTGACCTTCATCAAATAACTCTCCGCCCCAGACGCCACATGGCTCAGCTCTTGATAGTGCACCCTCTAAGCACCTTGCCTTCATTGGGCAACTGCCGCAGAGCGCCTTAGCTTGGGCAACTACCTGCGCGCTCTCACTGAAGAAGAGTTCGGGATCGGCCGAATGGCAGGGTAGGGCTAGTGGCTGCACACTTTGCTTAATCTCAGGTAGAAAAGGATTATCAGCGCGCTTGTACTCACCCTTGGCCTTTGAGCTCTTAGCAAATGTTGAATTTGCAGTTGAGTTTGTGGTGTAGTCGGTATAGGAGATTACTGGCGCATCGTCATATGCCCAGGTGATATCTCCTAATCCAATTTTTGCAGTTGGGCCTTCTGCCCAACCTGGGATTAGTAGTTCGCTGAAGAGAACGGTCATCGTTCTCACCTTTCCTTTCGTTATCTTGCATTGGTTTTAGTACTTGCCTATTGGCTTTTATTGTTTTGGAGAAAAGAAAAAGGGCCCCGAATCATTAGATTCGCGGGCCCCTTGGCTTCTATTTCGACTTTAGCCGATATAGCTCCTAGGGGTGCGATCTGATGTAAAGGTATAGAAACCCTTATTAGAGCGCTTATTTGTCCAGTCTGAGCGATATGAAGATTTCGCCGCAGCTGAATTGATGGCAGGTGAATTAGCAGCAACTGCGAACGCAGTTACTGTCGTTGAATCAATTAACTTTGCCATGTCGCAAAGAATAGAGCATCTAGCGGTACTGGCGCAACTTAATTAAATTGCTCTAAAAATACGCTGGGCTTACCGGCGTAGGTGATTTGAATCCGCTGTTTAGCCCGGGTTACCCCCACATAAAATAATCGCCGCTCCTCATTTAAATCATTACCCATTGGTAACACACCATCTGAGACCCCAATTAAATATAGGTGATCCCATTCCAATCCTTTTGCAGCATGCAAGGTAGCAAGTGTTACACCTGGCAGAGTTGGAGGATTATTTTGCTCAGCTCGATCTTCTATCTCTCGTAAAAAGGCGCGCATATTTTCACCACCATTATCTTTAATACTTTTAGCAAGGCGCAAAAAGGCAGTTACATAATCGGCATCTCCAAATGGCTGCAAAACCGCTACTAGATCGGCATACCAATCGCCGACTTCAGAGGGCAGTACTGATGCCCCTCTAATCAAGCGCATCGCATCTCTAACATCGACTCTTTCAAAAAATCTCTCGCCGGATCGAATTTGGCTAGGAACCTTTAGATTATTAAGTGCTGATTTAACCTGGTCTAATTGCGCATTTGTTCTAGCTAATATCGCAATATCTGAAGAATTAACCCCGCTATTTATCTGCCCTAACACCTCTGCAGCAACATAGGAAATTTCATCAGCTGCGGATGCAAAGCCATTTACTACCGGCTTTTCACCATGGTTATTGGCAGATTGCAGCTCGATGCCATGATCAGAGATTAAATTTGCAGTACGCAATATGAGATTTGCCGTGTTAATAATCTCTGGTGTTGACCTATAACCAGTAGATAATCTAAAGGTTTGAGCATTTGGAAACCTATTTTTAAAGTTTAGTAAAAAGTTTGAAGTAGCACCTGCAAATGAATAAATAGTCTGGGCTGCATCACCAACTACACATATTTCTTCTCTATTTCCTAGCCATAAATTTAATAACCGCTGCTGTAGTGGAGAAACATCTTGATACTCATCCACAGTGAAGTAACGGTACTGATCTCTAACTCGCTCGCGCACCCCACGGTCTTCTTCTAGCATTCCAACTGTTAGTAGTAGAACATCTTCGAAATCCAGGGTTCGCTCTTGCCGCTTTAATGTTTCATACGCTTCATAAACTTGGGAGATCATTGCTAGATTTTCACTCTCACTTTTACTATTTGGCAATCTAACTGACCGACTACTCTCAACAGCTTGCTGGCAGTAATCATCTGGTGAGATCTCTAAAACCTTAGCCCACTCAATTTCACTTGCAATCTCCCGTAACGCAATTGCTTGGGCTGGGATAGCTACTCCTGATCGTTCAATTGCTTGGCTAATAAATCCAGATTTACTTGTTAGTAGAGATGGAAATTGACCACCAAATGCGTAAGGCCAAAAGTAAAGAAGTTGCTTTAGGGCAGCTGAGTGAAAGGTTCGTGCGGCCACATTTGGCACACCTAATACTCGCAATCGTGCCCGCATCTCTCCTGCTGCGCGAGCAGTAAAAGTCAAAGCTAATACCTTGGTTGGATCAGTAACTGAAGAGTTAATCGCATAGGCAATTCGATTAGTTATTACACGGGTTTTACCAGTACCAGCTCCTGCAATTACACAAACTGGTCCTCTAATTGCGGTAACAACTGCAAGCTGCTCTGGATCTAATCCAGTTAATATCTGGTCTTTATCTACCGCCATGACTCATTACCTTTTAAATCTGACTCAGCCCCATCGCCATACCAAGATTTGATCATTTGGCGAGCAACACTAATTTCTAATGGCAAAATCAATGAATTATCAATTATGGCGGATTTAATTTCAGCTCTTGAAAACCATCGAATCTCTTCTATCTCATCTCCATCAGGTCTTGCAAGATCTGGAGTGTTAGTAATAGCTTCAAATGCAATCATCAGTGAGGCTGGAAATGGCCAAGGCTGAGATCCTAAATAATTTATATCGGTTAATTCAACTCCCGCCTCTTCTAAAACCTCTCTAGTAACGCAATTTTCAAATGATTCACCAGGTTCAACAAAGCCAGCAAATGTAGAGAATCTATTCTTTGGCCAAACTTTTTGCCGTCCTAATAAAATCCGATCCTTATCATCTTTAACTAAAACAATTATCGCCCCATCAGTTCTTGGATAATGCTCACTATTATCAACTAAACATTTTCTGATTGAGCCACCAGATGCTGCCACAGTTTTACCACCACATTGTGAGCACATTGGATGTTTTTGATGCCAATTAGCTAAGCCTTGCGCATGGACTGCTAACCCAATATCTCTTGATGGTAGAAAGGCGCCAACCTCACGTAATGTTTTTAGTTCTAAGTTTGAACCCTGCCCAACCGGAAGGTGGCGAACAAAAAAAGTCTTACTATCTTTTACTCCCAAAAAATAATCGGTTTCAGGTTGATACAAACCAAGGTCAATACCTTTATGAAAATTTAACTGCTCAGCATTTGTTGAAAATCTTTCATTTGTAAAAACTAGAACCTCAGCAGTTGGCCATGCTGACTTTAAGAAAGCCTCATCGGTGCGCAGATGGGCAGATCGATCCACCTCAGCAGCTGCTAACGGAAGTTTTAGTGGTTTCTTTGACGCCATCACGTGCCGACCCTACTAGCCTGTCGTCATGGTTGTCGCCCCCGCTCATTGCCTGCGAGTGATCTCATGGAATCTATTACATGGTCAAGCTATCCCACCTGTGCCAAACCAGGAGTGGACTCAAACATTAATCTCTGCGACTACTCAGATGGCCGCAAATTACCAACCAGATTTCATATCAATTCAAGAGGTTGATTATTTACAACCTAGATCAAATAATATAAATCAAACCAAAGTAATAGCTGAAAATTCTGGACTTAAGTATTGGGCTTATCTTCCTGCAATATTTGGTACTCCTGGTGAAAGCTGGAAAAAAGTTAAAAACTTAGAACAATCCATTATTACTGAGAATAGTGATATTCCAGAGTCGAAAAGTTATGGGATTGGAATAGCAACAAATCAAAAAATTATAAAACTAAGTGTTAAAAAATTAGGTAGGTCAATAATTGGCATGCCACTGCTAATTCCAAAAGATAATGGCAAAGGAGCAAGATTCATTTACGTTAAGGATGAACCCAGAGTTGCATTAGTAGCGCAGTTAGAAAATGGTCTAACGATTGCCACCACTCACCTATCTTTTGTTCCTGGAGTTAACATCTTCCAATTAAACCGGCTTAGCTCATTTTTAAAAAAACTGCCTGGTGAAAAGATTTTAACTGGAGATCTAAATCTACCGGCGAATATCCCATCTAAATTAAGTGGTTTTAAATCCCTGGCCAAAATTCCAACATACCCAAGCTGGGGTGAGAAAATTCAGTTTGATTACATTATGGCTAGAAGTAGCTCGGTAAAATCTGGTCAAATTTCTGCTACTTTAATTGAGAATAACTCAAAGCTTAATATCTCTGATCATTCTCCAATTGGAGTTGAAATCAGATTTCAATAGGAACTTTTGAAATTAATGATTTCAAATCTGATTCATCTAAAATATCAGCAGGTCTTACGGTTTGATTATCAGATACGTAGTGAAATGCTGCACTTACATTTGTAACAGGCACTGACTTTAATTTTGCGTAAGCTAATCTATACATAGCAAGTTGAATAGCAGCATTTTCTAAGTCAGCCCCATCTTTAACTTTGCCAGTCTTCCAATCTATAACCTCATACTGATCAGGTCCGGTTTTATAAACAGCATCAATTCTGCCTCTAATTAAAGTTTGATCAATCATGGTCTCAAAGCCAACCTCGATATCAATTGGGGCCTTTAGCGCCCAATCGCTAGCTAGCCAGGCAGTTTGTAGCTTTTCAAGTGGCGCATCATTTTCTTTCTCAAGTTTTGTTGAACTTTGATTAAACAAGTCATCCATTGAGATTAATGCAGGGTGCTTAAAATGATTCTCAAGCCATAGGTGGAACTCAGTTCCTTGGCGCGCATACTTATCGACATGGTTTGGCATAGGACGTCGAATTCTTATTGCTAACTCCTCTGGCTCTTTTGCTAGATAAAGAAGCGTAGATACTGATAGTCGATTAGGTAGTGTGACCGTTAGATAATCTGACTTATTCTTTATTTCATTAATAATCGCCTGCATATCTAATAAAATAGATCTTTCTTCATCACTACTTGCTTTTACTAAAGCTGATTTAACATCTAACTCCTTAGATTGATTAGTTAAATCTGCAATCTCGCGGATTTTTTCTATCTGCGAACTTTGTTTTGGCCAAATACCTAGTATTGGATTTTCTTTTAGTGGATTTATACCAATTGGAATTGGAGTATCGTTTAATAGTAATCCACCTGTTATTTCTTTTATAGCTCCTGCGAAGATTTCAAATAAAGTGCTAGGAGCAACTGGCTTATCACCATTTCTAAAATGTGAAGTAGTGCAGATCAATCCCTGTTTTGCTCGGGTTATTGCAACATAAGCTAATCGCATCTCTTCTAAATGTTTACGAGATTTCCATTGATCAGAAAATCTATCTAGTCCTGCTTTTAATGATTTATTATCTGAAAAATTCTCAAATGAAATACTTGGTAGTTGATCAAAATCACCACGCATACTGACTGGAATCGATCCAGCATTTGATATCCAGTTATCAGATTTTTTACCAACACTTGGAAAGCTTTTCGCAGCTAGACCTGGAATTGCTACATAATCCCACTCTGCACCCTTTGCAGCATGAATAGTTAAAATCTGAACAGCATCACTTCTAACATCTACCTCTGCAGGTTTTAAGCCACCCTCTGCCTCTTCTGCAATTTTTAGCCATTGCAAAAAGCCAATTAGGCTGCCACCATTTTTTTGAAATCTTGCTGCTTCATCTAAGAATCGATCTAGATTTTTTCTACCGCTTTGCCAACCATCTCTAACTAAGACTTCACTATCTAGATTAAGAAATTGCTCTACCTCAATAATTGCATCAGTTATTGAGCCATTTAAGCCTCGCCTTAATGATCTAAGTGAGAGTGCAAACTTTCGTAACCGATCAAGACCATCTTGAGTAAAGGTCGGTATTGCGCTGTATTTTTCTATTTCACTTTGCTTGAGAATCAAGAGTTGTTCTAATGACTCAATTATTGAGCCAGCAGCAAACTCATCTGCAGTTGCCACCACTTCAATATTTTCTTCAAGTGCTTGCTTTAATTGCTTAGATCTTGAGTAATCATTTGATTTAGCAAATGATTTGGTAAACGCTCCTAGTGCCATTAAATCCCTTGCTCCTAGCGCAAGGTGTGGTCCTGTAAGTAGACGCATTAACGCTGTACCAGAATCTGGCATAGTAAGCGTTCGCAAAAGTGCAATTATGTCGGCCACCTCTGCTGTGTGAATTAACCCGCCTACTCCAGGTATATCAGTTGGAATATCTAACTCGGTAAATGCACTTTGAATTAAATCAATTTGCGATCTATTGCGTACTAAAACTGCAAAGGTACTTTTCTCATTATTGGATTGATCTGTTCGTTTTTTATCAAACCAGTACTTTGCAAAGTATTCGGCAATCGCTTTACCCTCTTGGGCCGCAGTTTCATACACCCCACACAAAACCTCACCGGTTTTAGCATTTGGCCTAACATCTAATTTTTCCGCATTACTATTTGTAGAGATGGTATCGATCATTACATTAGCCAGATTCAGTATTGCTTCATCATTTCGCCAGGTTGTTAGCAATGTATATCTAGTAGCTTTGCTATTAAAAGATTGAGAAAAAGTATCTAAGGTTTCAGAGCTAGCACTTCGCCAACCATAAATTGCTTGGTTTGGATCACCAACAGCAGTTACTGGATGATTATTTCCAAATAAATTGGATAAAAACTTTATTTGATTAAAAGAAGTATCTTGATACTCATCTAATAAAACGACTTTGAATTTATTTCGCTCTAAGATACCAATATCATCATTATGTTTTTCCTTACTTTCTTCAACTAAATTAGCGGCAATTGACATATGATCATTGAAGGTAAGTAAGCCATTAACCTTTCTGCGCTCATCAAAAGCTGCAACAATAGGCAGGATTGCAAGTCTTTGAGTTAGTTCCTCTTTAAACTCTAAAACTGCAACTGTTTGCCGATCACTAAATGCAGAAAGTTGATTTAACAATCTATTTGTATATTCAATGATCTCTTGCGCACTTCTATCATTTTCTGCCAATTGAGTAGATAAATCCATCACCTGTGCGACTACAGACTTTGGCGATCCGTTGATCGGTAAATCACCGCCAGTAAATCTGCTAACCTCTTCAAAAGCTATTTGCCAAGCTGCGGCCTGGCCAATTGGATCTGAGTCAGCATCTATTCCAATTCTGATTGCATGATCTGCTAAAACTTTTCCGGCATATGAGTGATAGGTTGAAACAGTTAACTCAGATTCATCAAGATGATCGGGTAGTAATTTTGCACTTTTTAACTGTCGTAACCGATGCTTAATTCGCTTAGAAAGCTCACCCGCAGATTTTCTAGTAAAGGTTAAGCCAAGTAATTGGTCAGGTGTGATTACTGAGTTTGCAACTAAATATAAAACTCGCTGGCTCATAGTTTCAGTCTTGCCAGATCCAGCACCAGCGATTACTACCGCAGGTGCAAGTGGTGACTCAATAATGGGGATCTGCTCTTTTGTTGGCACTCTAAATGTTGGATCGACCTCTTTAATTCGATTAGCAATCTCAAGAGCTGAATACTTAATACTCATTTACCAATCACCGCCTGACCTTGCGGCTGGATTGGACAAGATGCTTTAACGCCACAACTTCGACAGCGGTCATTTATCTTTGCTACAAAAGTTTTATCACTCATAGCTTGGGAAATATTAATCAACTCTTTTGTCACCGCATCTGCATCAACTTTTTCTTGCGGCCTAGACGCTGCATCCTTTGCCTTAGCATCTCCTATGAAAATTAACTCAGCACCTGCTACCTCTTGGTGGGATAGCTTATTTTTAAATGAATCATTTACTACCGCTAGTTGATAAGTTTGCAGCTGTTTATTCTCTCTTGCATTCTCATAGCTAATAGCTGTTGCACCAGTCTTTAAGTCAACAATGTAGTACTTGTTATCACTGGTTAACTCAATACGGTCAATTGAGCCAGAAACAATGGCATTACCTAGTTTGAACTCAAATCTTTCTTCAACTGAAACCAAGGTATTTTGATTGTTAATATTCCAACCATAAAATTTCTGTAACATTTGGGCAGCTCTTCGGTACTCATAATCTTTAATCCATCCTTTATTCATATCAATTAAGCTCCAAGCACCCTTTAGCTTGCTCTCCAACTGATCTAAAGTTAAATCTGGCTGCTGGTTTAATTGCGCAGCAATTACGTGAATAGCAGTTCCTAAAACCTGAGCGGTAGAGTCCGCATCTTTTCCACCACTTTGCTCAAGCATCCACTTAAGTCCACACTCACTAAATGACTCAAGTGAGCTGGGTGAAATTCGTAGTTGTTCCTTGGCAGAAATTACTGGAAGTTGTGTTGATATCGGCAAATTGCCAACCCAATTTTTAGGATCTGCTGCTCTAACACCATTGCTAGCTAATGTCTTTAAAGCTGAAGTTGCAAAAAGTATTTCATCCTTTGAGTCAGATCTCATAGCCATTCGCCGTAGCGCTGCAACCAAAGCAGGTTGTGTAATAGAGCGTTCATTTTGGGTTAGTTGATAATCATCACCAGCAAATTTTTCAAAATACCTTGACGGTTGATTATCCTCTTGAGCTATTGCAGTAATAATTAATTCTTTAGTAGCTCTAGTAGTTGCTACATTAAGCAACCTCATCTCATCCTCTGCTAAGCCGGAGGCTGAAATAGCATCTAATTGATCTGGATTGCTAATTCCATGTCGGAAAATTTCAACTAATCTTTCACTGCCTAATAGTGAGCCCCGCTGTTTTAAATTAGGCCAGCTTCCCTCCTGCATTCCTGCAAGTGCCACATATTGCCACTCCAAACCTTTTGCCGAGTGAACTGTCATTATTTGCACAACTTCATTTCGTTGCGCAGAGGCAGTAATGCTATCTGCCAATATTTTCTCACCTAGCAACTGATCAATAAATAATGCAGGTTTAGCTCCGGGTAATCGTTCACTAAATCTACGGGCAACTTCAAACAAAGATATAACTGCATCTAAATTTTGATCTGCAATCGCACCTTTATTACCACCAGCTAGTGCTTGGTTTTGCCATAAATTAGAAATACTTTCGCCTTCATAATTTTTAGCATTACTCCAAATACTCCATAGCAAGTCAGAAATATCTTTAGATTTTGCAAGTGATTTTCTTGCCTGGCTTATCAAATCATTAACCCGCTTTAATGGTGTTAATTGCTCCCAGGGTAGATCAACTGTTGGTGATGTCAGTGCCTCCAGAATTAACTCTGTTGAATTTTTCCGATTCTCATCTTTCTGCTCTTTAGTAAGTGCAATTCGCATTTGTCTAATAGAGATAGCATCTGCGCCGGCAAATTCACTATATAAAAGTGGTTCAATTTGATCCCAATTGCTCGCATGCAATTGAATTTCACCTAATGCAATTTGGGCAATAGTAATTATTGGACGAATCGCAGGATTATCTGCAAGTGAATTAGCGGCGGCATCTATTTCTACTGGGATCTGATTACTTGCAAAGGCTCTACTTAAAGCAGCAACCTGGGCGCCAGGTGAGCGCAAAATAACAGCCATCTGCGACCAAGGCACACCATCCTTTAAATGTGCTGATCTAAATTGATGAGCTATGTAATTTGCCTCTTCACTTGCACTACTTAAGGCTGCAACTTTAGGAGCTAAAACATTTCTATAGCTCTTACCTAAAACTATCTTGTTACTTATCCCAAACTGCTCTAAATCAGATAACAAATTATCTGGATCTGCACCTCTAAATCTGCCAACAGCACTTGCTGGATCTGCAAAGATAACTAACTCTTGTCCGCTTAGTAATTTTAATAGCTTTCGTTGCGCCCGGTCTGATTCTTGAAACTCATCCACATAGATCACTTGAAAAATATCTCTATACTTTTCAAGTAACTTTGGATTACTCTCTAGCTTTTCGATCGCTGCAATAATTATCTCACTTGGATCAATTCGATTTAATTTAGTTGTAGTAGTGCCATCTCGTAGGGCAAGAGTTTTTCGATACTCATCCCAGAAATTACAAATTGCGGGCCAATACTTCTGCCCATACTTTTGCGAGTACTTTATTAATTCCTGCGGAGAAGAACCACGTTCAGTTGCTCGACCAATAAAATCTCGTAACTCCTTAGCAAAGCCGCGAGTGGTAAGAGCTGGGATTAACTCTTTTGGCCAAGTACCTAACTCGGGATCTTTCGCTAAATTCTGCGCATCAATTTTAAGTAGCTCAGTAATTAATGCATCTTGTTCAGCACCAGAAAGTAATACATATTTATTATCATCTTCACTTAATAATTTGTCGTTTAAAATTAAGAATGCAATGGAGTGAAAGGTTCTTGCAATTGGTTCATTAACGGTATGAAGTTGTGGATTAGCAGATGCAATCTGATCTCTTAACCTGCTAGCACTCTGCCGGCCATATGTGATCGCCAAAATATTATTGGCATCTAACCCTTGCGCAATTCGGCTAGCAACTGCATTAACTAACGTGGTTGTTTTTCCAGAGCCAGCACTACCTAGAACTAATAGGGGTGACGATCGATGATTAATGATTTTATTTTGTTCAGCACTTAATTGCTCAGGTGCTAATAGCTCGCTTTTAGCCGGTGATCTAACTAGCTTTACTTTTACCTTGGAGTTGGCGGCCACGGCTTAATTTAACGCCACAACTCTGACATTAATGGGAAGGGCAAAGTAATGCGTTAAGAGTTCTCGTTTGCTCGCTTAGCTTTAGAGGTATTGCGAGCGCGAATTGAGCCATCCAAAATCACCTTACGAATTCTCACTACCGCAGGTGTGACCTCAACACACTCATCCTCGCGGCAAAACTCAAGGGCACCTTCCATATTTAATTTCTTAGCTGGAATTAATCGCTCTGACTCATCAGTACCGGAGGCTCGCATATTGGTTAATTTCTTTTCTCGAACGCAGTTAACATCCATATCTTCACTGCGAGAGTTCTCACCAATAACCATACCTTCATAAACTTCATCTCCTGGTTCAACAAATATTGAGCCACGATCTTGTGTGCCATAAAGAGCGTAACTTGTGACAACACCTAGGCGATCTGAAACTAAGGAGCCAGTTGATCTAGTTCTAAGCTCACCATGCCATGCTTCATAACCATCAAATACATGGTGCAAAAGTCCAGTGCCTCTAGTCTCAGTTAAAAACTCAGTTCTAAAACCAATTAAGCCTCGGGATGGAACTCGGTAATCTAATCTGATCCAACTAGTGCCATGGTTAACCATCTGCTCCATGCGCCCTTTGCGAAGTGCCATAAGTTGAGTGATCACACCTAGATACTCCTCAGGAGCATCAATTGATAGCCGCTCCATTGGCTCTTGTAATTTTCCATCAACTATTTTGGTTACCACCTGAGGTTTGCCAACTGTTAACTCAAATCCTTCTCGCTTCATAATTTCAACTAAGACTGCAAGTTGTAACTCACCTCGGCCCTGCACCTCCCAGGTATCTGGTCGATCAGTATTTAATACTCGAAGTGAAACATTTCCAACTAACTCAGAATCTAATCTATTTTTAACTTGGCGAGCAGTTAATTTTGAACCGCTCTTGCCAGCAAGAGGTGAGGTATTAATACCAATTGTCATCGAAATACTTGGCTCATCCACGGTAATCAATGGCAGTGGATATGGATTTTCTAAATCTGCCAGAGTTTCACCTAAGGTAATAGTTTCAAAGCCGGCAACGGCAATTATGTCGCCAGGATATGCCTCAAGTGCTGGTACTCGCTCTAGTGCTTCTGTCATTAATAACTCAGATACCTTTACCTTTGCCATCGAGCCATCAGTTTTAATCCAGGTAACAGTTTGTCCTTTTTTAATAACACCTTCTCTTACTCGACAAAGTGCAAGTCTGCCTAAGAAAGGAGATGAATCTAAGTTTGTAACATGTGCTTGTAATGGTGCACCCTCATGATATTGCGGTGCTGGAATGGATGAGAAAATAGTTTCAAATAAAACATCTAAGTTTTCCTCTTTTGGCATGCCACCATCGGCAGGTCGCTCTAGCGATGCTCTACCTGCTTTAGCTGAGGCGTAAACAATTGGAAACTCAATTTGATCCTCATTGGCATCTAAATCTAAAAATAAAGCATACGCCTCATCTACTACCTCTGCGATTCGAGAGTCTGGCCGATCTACTTTATTAATTAACAAAATTACTGGAAGATTTTTTTGCAAAGCTTTTCTAAGTACAAATCTAGTTTGTGGCAATGGTCCCTCTGAGGCATCAACTAATAAAATAACGCCATCTACCATCTCTAATCCGCGCTCTACCTCGCCACCAAAATCTGCGTGCCCTGGCGTATCGATAATATTTACAATTTTGTCCCCGCGTTTTACGGCAGTGTTTTTTGCCAAAATCGTAATTCCTTTTTCCCGCTCTAAATCCATCGAATCCATCATTCGATCTTGACCTTCATCTTGTTTTTTATGTGCGGCGAATGCACCAGATTGCCATAACATGGCATCAACCAAAGTAGTTTTACCATGATCTACGTGCGCAATAATTGCTACATTTCGTAGGTCATCTCGAGTTTTAACTGGGAGATCTTTTAAGTGTGCTTGTTTTTTAGACATTGAACCTAAACTCCACTACATCGCCATCACTCATTATGTAATCCTTGCCTTCCATTCGCACCTTGCCATTGGCGCGGGCTTGCACCATTGATCCAGCAGCTACTAAATCATCAAAGGAGATAATTTCAGCTTTGATAAATCCTTTTTGAAAATCAGTGTGAATCACACCAGCTGCAACTGGGGCGGTATCACCTTTATGAATCGTCCACGCTCTGGTCTCTTTCGGACCTGCGGTTAGATATGTCTGTAATCCTAATGTATTAAAACCCACTCGAGCCAATGTAGTAAGGCCAGGCTCAGTTAAACCGATGGATTTAAGCAATTCAAGTGCATCAGCCTCATCTAAATCTGCAAGTTCGGCTTCAGTTTTTGCATCTAAAAATATAGCCTCAGCTGGTTTTACTATTTCAGATAATTCAGCTTTTAACTTAGCATCAGATAATTCAGCAGCATCAACATTAAATACATATAAAAACGGTTTAGCAGTCAATAGCTGAAGCTCTGCAATTGCCACCAAATCCACCTTACTTCCGCGAAGTAGTTGGCCTTGATTTAAAACTTCTGCTGCCTCTTTCGCAGCAGCTAATACTGCAGTTTTTTCTTTAACAGTTCTAACTTCTTTTTCTAATCTAGGAATTGCCTTTTCTAAAGTTTGTAGATCAGCAAGACATAACTCGGTATTAATTGTCTCCATATCTTTCTTTGGATCAACATTGCCATCAACATGGACCACATCATTATCTTTAAAAACTCTAATTACTTGGCAGATCGCATCTGATTCTCGAATGTTTGCTAAAAATTTATTTCCAAGTCCAGCACCTTCAGAGGCGCCTTTAACAATTCCAGCAATATCTACAAAGGAGACTGAGGCTGGCAAGATTTTTTCGGAGGTGAAAATCTTGGCTAATACCGGCAACCTGGCATCTGGCACACCCACAACTCCAACATTGGGTTCAATTGTGGCAAAGGGATAGTTAGCAGCTAAGACATTATTTTTAGTCAGCGCATTAAACAGGGTGGACTTACCCACGTTTGGCAGACCGACGATTCCAATTGAGAGGCTCACGAGGGGTAAAGCCTACGCAAGTTTGTCGGTACTTCCTGCCACTATAACCCCATGCTCCAGACCACTCTTACCCTACTTATCGGCCTGATCATCGGTATTGCCATTGGGTACCTAATTGCCGCCCTGCGCCATAAATCCACCGGCACAGATGGCGCACTGCTTGCAGATTACAAAAAACAATTAGAGGCAGAGCGAAGTAAAACCGAGAGCTCAATTAAATTAACTGCTGAGTTAACTGCTATGAAATCAACAGTTGAAAAATTATCTATTCAATCAAATGAAGCAAATCGAATTAGAACTGAGGCTGAGGCAAAGTTAGAGACCACAATCAATGAGATGCGCAGGGCAAGTGAATCGATCTTTGATGAGACTAAAAAGATTGCTGGTGCATTATCTAACTCGCAAGCCAGAGGAAAATTTGGTGAAGCGCAACTTGAATTACTTCTGCAGTCGGCTGGATTGCGTGAAGGCCATGAGTACTCAAGACAAAAATCTACAACCGATGCGGACTCTTCTGGCATTCCAGATATCACTGTAAAAATGCCGGGCGGCTCTGCAATATTTATTGACTCTAAATTTCCATTTGATCGGTTTTTAGATGCATTTGGTACTCAGGTGCAAAGTGAGCGAGATGATTACTTATCCCAGCACACAAAAGATTTATTAAAACATGTTGAGGCGCTCGCTAAACGTGGCTACCACAAATCAGCTGGCTCACCAGATTTTGTAGTTTTATTTGTACCATTTGAAACTTTATTAGCTGAAGCCTTAAGAATTGATCCAGCATTTTTGGAAAAGGCATTTAAGTTAAATGTCACTGTTGCCACCCCAACTTCAATGATGGCACTACTTAGAACTATTGGCTATATCTTTACTAGAAATAAGTTAGCTGATAATGCCGATGAGATTCAAAAGGTGGCAAATACATTTCTAAAAAATATTACTTTATTACATGGCAAGATTGTGGCAGTTGGTAAGGCAATCTCTTCAACTGCTAAAGCTTATGAAGATTTAATTCCGACAGCGGAGCGAACTGTATTAAGCCCAGCACGTAGAATTCATAATCTTGGCGTTACTGGCGATAAAGATAAGCTAGCAATTGAGTATCCAGATTCACCAGGGGCGGTAAGAGAGTTAAAAGCAATTTCAGCAGATGATGATTTCATTGAGGTTGAAGAGATTGAAGGTGAAAAGTAAGTGAGTAATCTGCCAATTAATTCGCCAATTAAAGGTCCTGGCTTAACAAAGCCTGGCGTAATTGTGTTGCAGTTTTTAGTAATATTTTTATTTCAAGCAGTTGAGCTACTTTTTAGATCCTCCCTAGGAATTATTACCGCAATTGCGATATGGATCGCCTTCTTTGGTGCAATTTACTTAGGCAGAAGCGGCACTTTATATGTAGCAGCAGTCTCACCACCGATTTCACTACTAATTACCTCATTTATATTAATGCCAACTGTTGGTGGCGGCTCTTTTGCGCCAACAAAGTTTTTAGTTGATTTAGTCTCAGGTTTAGCTTCGATCTCTTTCTATCTTCTATCCGGGGCAGCAATAACTTGGTTTTTGTGGTTCAAAAGAGAAAGAAGTAACGCAAACTAACTACTTATTGGCTGCTTTTAAATCTTTTCTAAGCTCAGGTGGAATTGCAAATAGTAAGTGCTCTTCCATTGCCGTTACTGTCTCAACATCATTAAATCCACGATCTGCTAACCAACTTAGTAAATCCTTAACTAAAATTTCAGGAACTGAAGCTCCGCTGGTTACCCCGATGGTATTTACTCCAACCAACCATTCATCTTTTGCTTCCGCGGCATAATCAATTAAGTGGGCAGCTTTAGCGCCATACTCAAGTGAGACTTCGACCAACCTAACTGAGTTTGATGAGTTAGTTGAGCCAACTACTAAAACTAAATCTGCTTTTGGTGCAATTTCTTTAATAGCTACTTGACGATTTTGAGTTGCATAACAAATATCATCACTTGGTGGGTCCATTAAATTTGGAAACCTCTTCTTAAGCTCTGCAACTGTTGCAAGGGTTTCATCAACACTTAAAGTAGTTTGAGATAACCAAGCCACCTTATTCTCATCCCTTACCTTCACATTTTTAATATCTTCAATACCATCAATTATGTGTATGTTATCTGGGGCTTCACCTGCTGTGCCATCAACCTCTTCATGGCCCTCATGACCAATTAATAAAATATCGTAATCATCGGAAGCAAACCTTCTAGCTTCATGGTGAACTTTAGTAACTAGTGGGCAGGTAGCATCAATGGTTTTTAAATTTCGTTGCGCAGCACTTTGGTGAACTGCAGGTGATACGCCATGGGCTGAAAAAACTACAATCTTTCCCTCTGGTACTTCATCTGTTTCATCAACAAATATTGCACCTCGCGCCTCTAATGTTGAAACTACATGTTTGTTGTGGACAATTTGTTTACGGACATAAACCGGTGCGCCATATAGATCCAAAGCTTTCTCAACTGTGATAACTGCCCGATCCACACCTGCGCAATAACCTCTAGGGGCAGCGAGCAGTACTTTCTTTTGGGTGATCTGGCTCATGTGCTCATCCTAATTGATGATAGAAGTGAGTAGATTTAGCCTATGGCGCCAGAGTTTAATTATGAGGATCTTCTGCCTATTGGGCAGGATTTAACCGAGTATCGCCTGCTTTCCAAGCAAGGTGTTACTACCTTTATCGCAGATGGCCGTCAGTTTTTAAAGGTAGAGCCACAAGCAATTAGTGATCTAACTCAAGTAGCAATCCATGATATTTCACATTATCTGCGATCAGAACACCTTGGCCAATTAGCTAATATTTTAAAAGATCCAGAGAGCTCACCAAATGATCGATTTGTCGCCCTTGATCTACTTAAAAATGCCAACATCTCAGCTGGTGGTGTGCTGCCAATGTGCCAAGACACTGGCACTGCAATTGTGATGGGTAAAAAAGGACAACATGTTTTAACTAGCGAAAAAGATGAACTCTCAATTTCTAGAGGAGTTTATGAAGCATTTACTAAATTAAATTTACGCTACTCGCAATTAGCCCCACTTACTACCTGGGAAGAAAAAAATACTGGAAATAACTTGCCAGCACAGATTGAGATCTACTCCGATACTGACCACCCAGATGAGTACAACTTCTTATTTATAGCAAAGGGTGGCGGTAGTGCCAATAAATCATTTTTATATCAAGAGACTAAAGCGGTATTAAACCCCACCTCGTTTATGAGTTGGTTGGAAGAAAAATTACGATCTCTTGGCACATCTGCTTGCCCGCCTTACCACCTTGTAGTTGTTATTGGTGGCACTAGTGCTGAGCACACAGTTAAAACTGCAAAGTTAGCTAGTACTAAGTATCTAGATTCACTGCCTACTACTGGGGATGCTAAAACTGGCCGTGGATTTAGAGATTTAGATCTAGAAAAAGATATTTTAAAGTTAACACAAAGTATTGGCATCGGTGCTCAATTTGGTGGTAAGTACTTCTGTCATGATGTTCGGGTAGTTAGGTTGCCAAGACATGGAGCTTCACTACCAATTGCAATCGCTGTTTCCTGCTCAGCAGATCGCCAAGTTAAGGCAAAAATTAATAAGGATGGAATCTTTATTGAAAAACTTGAGACTGAACCTGCTCATTTCCTACCAGCAGAGGGGGAGAATGAATTAACTGAGCATGAAATACATATTGATTTAAACCAGCCAATGCCTGCGATTTTGGCACAGTTATCAAAGCACCCTGCTAAAACTAGGGTCAACCTAACTGGCACCTTGGTGGTGGCCCGTGACTTAGCGCATGCAAAGATAAAAGAGTTACTAGATAGTGGTAAGCCAATGCCAGAGTACTTTAAAAATCATGCCATCTACTATGCCGGCCCAGCTAAGCGCCCAGATGGATACGCCTCTGGTTCATTTGGTCCAACAACTGCTGGCCGAATGGATTCATATGTTGAACAATTTCAAGCAGCAGGTGGCTCTTTAATCATGCTAGCAAAAGGAAATAGATCAACAGCAGTATCACAAGCATGTAAAAAGAATGGCGGATTTTATCTAGGTTCAATTGGTGGACCTGCAGCGAGATTGGCTCAAGATTGTATTAAAAAAGTTGAGCTTTTAGATTATGAAGAGCTAGGCATGGAGGCGATCTGGAAGATCGAGGTTGAGAATTTTCCAGCTTTTATAATTATTGATGATAAGGGAAATGATTTCTATGCCGATATTAGAAAGCCAATTAGTATTGGTAAGCGTCCCTAATTAATCTTTAAAGCAATTTAAGTGATTAATACCAATTAGATCGTTTTGATTTACTCCATGCACTGCATGGGTACTTATATCTTTCTTCAATATATTTAAGTCCCCAAGTTATTTGGGTTACTGGATTAGTTCGCCAATCAGTACCCACTATTTCCATCTTGGTAGCAGGCAGGGCCTGCGGAATTCCATGAGCTCCTGAGCTCTTATTTCTAGCTTTATAATTCCAATTACTTTCCTTAGTCCAGAGATTATCTAGACAGGTAAACTGCTTTTCAGACCAACGATACTTTTGCGCAATAATTTGACGAGCAGCCTCCTTAGCACCCTGGGCTTGGCGAGCGCTCTCCACCTGGCGGGCAGCAATTGAAACTAATGCCATCGCCGATGCATCCACTACCTTGATTGAATCCAATTCAAGTAGGGATGGCACACCTGGATTTGGGTCAAGATTTTCCACCCCTGGCAGCTCTGGGCTAGGTAGCTGATCTGTTGGGATAGTTAAAAATACCTGTTGCATATTGCTCGAGGCGTTAGCTGGTTCGACAATTGCCAGGAAGAAGGCAAGGCAGGCAGCAGACAGGGAGAGTCTACGAGTCCGCTTACTGCGGATTGTAGGTAATGAGCTCTTCATACCCACCCCTTTCTTCACCTTCAAGGTTGCAATCGCCCACTTTGGACAAGTGCAGAGTGCCAGCCAGGTGTTTGAGGGGCAACTTTATAGAAGCGTGTGGCGCGATTATGTTTATATTCACAGGTTTTTGCATATGCAAAACCGCAGGTCAGACAGGATAAAGTCCGATTTATCCGATATGTCATTAGGTAGGGATTTACCTAGCTAGTGAAGTTAATTGGCTCCTCTAACATCTCTGTAACTAGGGCTGCGATCTGGGATCTCTCACTTCGGGTCAGGGTGATATGGGCAAATAATGGATGCCCCTTTAAGGATTCAACTACTGCAACCACACCATCATGGCGGCCGACCCGCAGATTATCCCGTTGGGCGATGTCATGGGTTAGTACCACTCGAGAGCCCTGACCAATTCGCGAGAGCACAGTTAGTAAGACCCCTCGCTCTAAGGATTGGGCCTCATCGACGATGACAAAGGAGTCATGTAAGGATCTGCCTCTAATATGGGTTAGCGGTAGCACCTCAATTAAGCCACGTTCGATGATCTCATCTAATACCTGCTGGCTAACTAATGCCCCTAAGGTGTCAAAGACAGCTTGAGCCCAAGGTGACATCTTTTCATTCTCAGTTCCGGGTAGATAGCCAAGCTCTTGACCACCAACTGCATATAGCGGACGAAAGATAACAACCTTCTTATGTAATCGCTTCTCTAAGACCGCCTCTAATCC